>Ga0208879_1000123_pt1 | contig 80957 bp, 65 predicted proteins | sample Knorr_S15_td_Bot_FD_185605 | JGI IMG/M metagenome (GOLD analysis project Ga0208879, IMG submission 185605) | Marine microbial communities from Southern Atlantic Ocean transect - Knorr_S15_td_Bottom_ad_5009_LV_A (SPAdes) (version 2) | ecosystem: Environmental > Aquatic > Marine > Oceanic | place... | reverse complement strand
AGAATCTCATCTTCAGCATCAGGAAATTCGCCAGTAAGACAGGTGGAAAATCAACATCCAGTGCTATTTCAGCAATGGACTTGCCATTCTTCCATTCATTGTAATATATTCCAGCCTTGTCCTTGACCTTGTAATGATTCTTTATCGACTTGCGCTGAAGGTACTGTGATCTTATGGCTCTGGTGGAATCATAGGGCTGGTTCAGTTTCTTGGCTACTTCCTCGACGCCTGAATGAACACCATAACCCGGATAATTTCCCAATTCTTCAATTAATTGGTAGTAGCTATCTAAATCCACATTACGCTATTGGGGCCACATAATAAGACCGAGGGTCTATGAGGAGACATGGAGAATCTGATTCGACTCAGGCAGTTGATGAGTCAAAGGTCAATTGATGGTCTGGCAATCGTTCCAGGTCCTAATTTATCGTACCTCACCGGTTCCGAATTTCACCTTAGTGAAAGACCCGTAGTCCTGTTCGTTCGGCAGAATGATGCCGTCTTTGTCCTTCCAGAGTTGGAGTCCTCAAAGATCGCAGATCTGGATATCGATTTTATTTCATATGACGACCGGGATGGACCCGGACCTGCCTTTGCCCAGTTCTCCAAAGGCAACAAATTCTCAGGATTGGGAGTTGAATCAAGACAGATTCGCCACTTGGAACTGAATCTGATAAGTTCGTATAACATATCTTCGGATATAATAGATGCAACCGACCTCTTCGCGGAATTACGGATGTCAAAATCGAAGATTGAGATCGACCACATGACCGTGGCCGTGGAGACTGCAGAAAGATCATTGGTATCCATATTGGATAAAATGAGGCCAGGCGTAACCGAAAAACAATTTGCAGCCGAATTGGTAATTCAATTATTGCACAATGGCTCGGATACCAGACTGCCCTTTTCCCCGATAGTGGCTTCCGGCGTCAATGCGGCCAATCCTCATCATTTTCCGACTGACAAGGAATTCAAGGAGGGCGAGTTGGTGATCGTGGATTGGGGTGCGACCCATGAAGGATATTTCTCGGATATAACCAGAACCTATGCCATTGGCAATCAAATCGATGAAAAATTGCTCAGGGCCTATGACGTGGTCAGATCAGCCAATCAGGCTGGAAGGTCAAAGGCTGCTGTGGGAGTTCCGGCAGGAGACGTGGATTCAGCTACCCGAAAAGTAATCGAGGACCACGGTTTCGGTGAATTTTTCATCCATCGGACTGGTCATGGTCTGGGTCTGGAGATTCACGAAGAGCCATATATAAAGCCAGAAAACGATTTTGTGTTGAAAAGAGGCATGACCTTCACAATCGAACCCGGAATCTATATTCCAGGTCTGGGTGGTATCCGGATAGAGGACGATGTATACCTGAAAACCTCTGGTTTGGTAAGTCTGACGTCTTTACCACGTGAATTGATCATAGTTTGACCGTCAATGAACCCTTTATAGACCTGTCATAGACTGACAATCGATGGCGGATCCAAACTCTACTGGAGGTAGACGCTATGTCGTCCTTGCTGTGGTAATTATGTTCCTGGCGGCATTGCCCTTTTCGCCACTTGTGGACTTCCAATCCTCACAGCATATAGACTCCCAGGATGCAACATCGGATTCCAATCTGCCGACCAAGGATAGTGACAACGATGGTATGCCTGACTGGTGGGAAATGCTCTATGATCTGAATCCGTTTGATGCTGCTGATGCTGCTTTGGATGCCGATATGGACGGCCATGACAGGAACCGTGATGGCCTCCTCACGGAAGACGAGTATTTCACGAATCTGATGGAATACGAGTTGGATTTTGTACTGGGCACTAGTACGGACCCAACCGATCCTGACACTGATGGAGATGGAATGCCGGATGGCTGGGAGATATTTTACAATTTCAATCCAGTCTCATACTGGGATGCTTATGAGGATATGGATGATGATGGATATGACCTGAATCGGGACGGGTACATCAGTCCGGATGAGGAATTGACCAATTTGGAGGAATACCTGGCCGGCACTAGTCCTTGGGAATCCGACAGTGATGATGATGGAATGACAGATGGCTGGGAGATATTCTATGGCCTTGACCCTCTTAACAATGGAGATGCCTGGTTTGATTCGGACGCTGATGGATGGGATAGTAATTTCGACCTGGAATTATCCTTCGAAGAACGTTATCTGAATTACATGGAGTTCCTGAATGATACTCATCCCTTTGTCAGAGATACTGATGGAGATGATATGCCGGATGGTTGGGAGGTTTATTTTGGGTTGGAACCTCTTCGCCCATCCGATAACTTTGAGGATAAGGATGGAGATGGATTACCCAACATTTACGAATACAACAATAGTCTGGTCAACACGGGATGGATGGACATCGATGGCATTTTCTCGACCCGCCCGGATTCGAATGATACTGATGGTGACGGTCTCAGCGATAATGACGAATTATTCAATCATCTGACGGATCCGACCAGTAATGATACCGACGGGGATGGGATGCCCGATGGCTGGGAGGTGAAATATGGCCTTAATCCGATCTCAGCAGCTGATGCTGACCAGGATCTGGACGGAGATGGTTGGGATTTCAACCGCAATTTTCTGATTACGTTTGATGAGAACTTCACCAATCTGGAGGAATATCTGAATGGGACCGATCCAACCAACAATGACACTGATGGAGATGGGATGCCCGATGGCTGGGAGGCCCATTATGGTCTACAACCTACCAATCCAAGTGACGCTAGTCAGGATTCGGATGGGGATGGTTATGACTTGAATCGTGACGGTTTTGTTTCTTCACTGGAGGGCTACACTAATCTTGAGGAATTCCTGAATAATACTTCACCAGACAACAACGACACCGATGACGATGGAATGTGGGACGGCTGGGAGGTCTATTACGGTCTGAACCCACTGGATGCTTATGATTCCACGGTTGATCATGACGAGGACGGTTTTGATTCAAATTACAATGGAACGATTGAGGAGGATGAAGAACATAACAATATCCTGGAGTTCCAGGCAGATACCCACCCCTACCTTGCTGACACGGATGCCGATGGTATGCTGGATGGATGGGAATGGAGGTATGGACTTGATCCCTTGAATCCATTGGATGCAGGTGCTGATTCGGACAATGATGGTGTCATCAACCGTCTTGAATACAACAACACAGCTGCTGGCCCATATGTCGAGGTGGATGGCATTACGACGACGTTACCGAGGAATAATGATACTGATGGAGACGGTCTCTTGGATGGTGAGGAGCTTTTCAATTATCTGACAGATCCTACGAGTGCTGACACTGATGGGGACGGTATGCCAGACGGCTGGGAAGTAAAATATGGTCTGGATCCACTCGATGCTATCGATGCCTTGCAGGATAACGACAATGATGGTTTCGATGCCGATTGGAACGACAATCTGACTGAGGAGGAAGCTTTCACCAATCTGGAGGAATATCTTAATGGGACTGATCCGACAAATGGTGACACAGATGGAGACGGGATGCCTGACGGTTGGGAGGTCCATTGGGGTTTCCAGCCATCTAATTCCAGTGACGCCAACGATGATCCGGACAATGATTCATTGATCAATCTGTATGAATTCGACAATTCAAACGTCGAGGGATTCGACGACAATGTCTACAGTGTGGACAATATTGCTGGTTCAAATCCTCTGTTGAGGGATACTGATGGGGATCTCATCGCAGATGGCGAGGAATGCGTTTTGGGACTGGATGGTTACGTTACCGATCCTTCCAATCCGGATTCCGATGACGATGGTATGCCTGACGGCTGGGAACTCATGTATGATCTGGACCCTTTTGATCCGAGTGACGCTGACCAGGATCTGGATGATGATGGCTGGGACTTTGACCGGAACGGTACGATTGAGCATTGGGAGAAGTTCACGAATTATGAGGAGTACCTGAACAGCACGGATCCAAGAAACAATGATACAGACGGTGACGGGATGCCAGATGGATGGGAAGGGTATTATGGACTAAATCCGAATTCTGCAGACGATAAGGATTGGGATAATGATTCGGATGGCTATGATTCAGATCGTGACGGCGAACTATCACCGGATGAGAAATTCACAAATTACGAGGAATTCCTGGCAGATACGAATCCATCCAGGGCTGACACGGATGGAGATAATTGTACCGATGGATGGGAGGTCTACTGGAATGAGCATAAACCTGCCAATGAGACCCGTACCCTCGATCCCTTGAATGGTATTGATGGATTTCTGGATTATGATGATGATGGTTGGGAAGACTGGGAGGGAGTATGGCACGATTTCCCTAATTGGAGGGAGGAAGAGGCCCAGACCGATCCCTGGGATCCAGACACCGATGACGATGGAATGAGTGACGGTTTTGAGGCTGATAATTGATGATTCGGAACTTCACAATACCTTTATTTATTAAGTCCGCAGATTCTTACGCGTGGGTGAAGAGATGAGGGTTTCCAAGTTATTCGCAGTACTGGTAGTCCTTGGTCTGCTCCTGTCACCTTTGGCCAGTTTTCCAGTTCAAGCTTCTAATCCTAACGATCCCGATGGTGATGATGATGATGATTCAGATGGTTATGATTCTGATCAGGATGGTGAGATCTCGGATGAGGAAAAATATACCAATTTAGAAGAATATCACAATAATACAAATCCTAATGATCCGGATACGGACGGTGGTGGGGCCTGGGACGGCTGGGAGATCTATTATGGTTTCAATCCCCGCAATGATACTGATGATTCCATGGATAATGACGGCGATGTCCTGATGAACAGCCTGGAATTCTATTGGGATACGGACCCCTTTGATTCAGACACTGATCAGGATGGGATGCCCGATGGCTGGGAAGATTTTTACTCAGATAGAACCCTGAACGGATGTGGTCTGGATCCAACCGATACTAGCGACAAATTCGGTGATCCTGACAATGATGGTTCAGATAATCTTCGGGAATATCAGGAGGGTACTGACCCTTGCGATCCCGATAGTGATGATGATGGGGACCCTGATGGAGAGGACCCACCACCTATACAACCTGGAGAGCCACCGGGAACCAATCCGGACACTGGGGCTACGGATGCCAATGTCACGATCTATGAGATATTCGATCCGGTTCTGGGAACTTTGAAGCGCTGGTCATCTCTTGATGCGCTGTATTATGACAGTGCGAATAGTAATCCTTACACGATGTATGTTTATGATACCACCAAGACAGAGATATTCCCTACTAATTACGAAGGTTATTCACAGATATTTGAAGGCTGGATATGGATGGGTATTGCCGTCACGACTTCAAGCTACACTATGATTCCATCCGTTTCCCCTGATGCAGATATTATCGATTATGATCCCAATTCAACCGGTGTCGAAATAAGGTTCTTCAAGGATGGTGCAGACAACTACTACGTCCAGTCCAACGAGGACGTCGTGATCGACCTGAGGTACCGGATGGGTACGAATGGTTCATACTTCAACCGGCCTATTTCCACCGACCTTACTCTAGATGATTTGCCTGAGGAGTCAATCCGGCCTATAACTGGTGAGAGTGAGGTCAATGAAAGCGTTCGGGAATTCCTTCAGTATAGACATGACAATGGAACGATTGCGAATGAGCCATTGTATTGGCTATGGCCAGACAATGGAATCCCTGAGACGAACTTGGCATTGATACTCAATAACCTGACATGGTATTTTTCCGCATTTATTGAGGGAGATGGTGACGTACCCGATCCTGAACCTCCATGGGATATCTATCAGTCAATTTGTATTAATGGAATAGGTGCCTGCCGTCATAGGTCCTTCGGTTTCTTTGTCACAGCATTGGCTCTGGGAGCACCAACACGATACGTTTCGAACGAAGCTCATGCCTTTGTTGAAGTCTACGTCCCAGAGGACAATACTATTTTCTCAGCCAGTCATTGGAAGAGAATAAATCTGGGAGGAACAGGTAGTAGCAATACATTGGAAAGACCAGATGATGATGGTGAGGATGATGACACCTTTGACTTTGATGATTTTGACCCGGATGATCTTGATAATATGACTGGTGAACAGGTCATTGTAGTGATTGAGAGCGTCTCACCTTTGGAAGTGGATAAAGGAGACTTTCTTCGGGTTGAGGGATATGTTGAGGACCAGAATGAGACACGCATTCCAAACTTCTCAGTTGGGTTTGGAATGTGGGATGAGGATCATGCGTATCCTGCATTTGAGATAGGAGAGGGGCAGACTGATGCCCTGGGCTCTTTCGATGTCAATCTTTCAGACTTCTTGAATTCTTATCCTGGCTGGAATGAAGTCTATGCTGCCGCTTATCAGCAAGGTTTCCTAGGAATAGATGGTCCTGAAGATGTGGAGGTGTCCTCTGACACTAATTTGGTGGTCAACGCCCCGGATTCTGTAGGAAAGGGACAGGAACTGGTGATATCCGGAACTTTGATAGATATTGGAGGAGTACCTGCCGCTGGCCAGACTATAGAATTCGAGGTCTGGGAACCTACTTGGGGTGGTTCAAAGCCAAATACTATTAATTGCAATCCAACAGGATGGGGGCAGCGTTATAGGTGTGATATTGGAACTACAGAAACAGATGATTTCGGAAATTTCGTTTTTAATTGGACAGTTCCAGAAGAGGGCCAGCCAACGGCTGATGATAATTACCACATCGAGTCTTTGTTCCCAGGTTCTACCTACCTTTACAGCTCGATAGTTACGACCGATCTGACAATTCTGGAATCAACGGTCAACCTTACCGCAGATATTGAACCCTCCAAAGAGTATATAGGGAAAAATATATGGATTAATGGTAGTATTTCCGATGTTGCAATATGGAATGGCAGTATTGAAGTGGAGCTTGCAGGAATTCAACTTGGAGAAATAGCTGTAACTCAAGTTAACTGGTCCATTCAGTCATCTATACCTGTTGATCTGGCCGCCGGCAATTACACGGTTATCGTATCCTTTGAAAGTACGAGTGTCACTCTACCCGATGAACGTGTCAACCTTGAGTTCGTGGTCCTCGGGACCAGTGAGATTATCTTGGATTCAGATTCCTTGAGGATTACTCGTGGGGAATCAACTACTTTGGGAGGAGAGTTAGCAGATCATCTGGGTCAGCCTCTTTCTGGAGAGGAGGTTGTTATCAAATGGAATGAGGTTGAGATCGCCACAGTCAGTACCGCCACCGATGGCGATTTCGTGTTTGATTACACCATACCCTTGGACCACGTTCTGGGTAATGTCACTTGGTCAGCTGAATTCTCAGGCAATGACCTTCATTCAGGTTCATCATCATCCCAGACTTCAGTCGTGTTCCAGCAGATGGTTGTCCTTGTTGAAACTGACATGGTTCATTTCTACCCAGGCGAAAGCATGACCGTCAGTGGTAGCCTTGCAATGGACAATGGAACCCAATTCTCAGGCTATTTGTCGCTACATTTCGACGAGGTTTATCTTGAATCATTCTTGACAAACGGTACTTTCAGTTTCGAATACACTCCTGATGCCTCATACATCGATGTTGGCCTTCATGTGATAGAGATTCGTTATTCTGAAAAGGACTATAACTTGGCAGACATCGGTTCTACGGATGTCTACCTTCACCGCAGGGTGTTCTTGAATATTGATGAACAGCAGCAGGTTCTCAGGGATCAGGAAACAAGCATTGAGGGTTTTGCCCGTGACGGGTCGTCTTTTGGTATTGCAGGTCTGGTACTTTCATTCATCTGGGGTGATAACACTCTGGACGATAAAGAGTCAACCACATTTGGTGGATCCTATTCCAAGAGTTATCTGGTTCCCAATGCTCATGTTCTCGGTAAAGTGACGGTCCAGGTTTTATTCGATAATACCACCTCTCCATACTATGACAATGCCTCGGCTGAAGTGGATTTCACGGTTGTTTCCGAGACCCTGATTTATCTTCCTGATACTGAGATTGTAAGGGGCGAGACCGTCTGGTTCAATGGAACTGTTTTTGATGATCGTGGACAAGCTGTAGAGGAGTTAGAGGTCAATGTATTCTGGGAAGATGAATACCTAAGGCGAGTTACGGGAGATTCAAATGGCAGCTTCAGCTTTGTTTGTGAAGATGATTGGTCCTGCTCTGATGCTGATCACCATTCTGGAATAATTCCGGTTGAGCTTGATTTTGGTGGTTTTGGTCATTACTTACCATCAAATTTTATCGCTAATTATACTATCTGGGGACATACTGAGATAGAGATTAGAGAGTTTTCAGACGTGGTCCTTGCCGGAGAGAATGTTACTTTCTCCGGTTTCATCAATAACGATTTGGGCATTCCCCTTGATCGCGAGATAATTATTCTCTGGAATGATATAACAAGGACAAAAATAGATTCGATCAATGGTGAGTTTAGTGGATCCTTTGTTCTACCTGATGATACCTTTGTTGGGGATCACACCCTGACTGCATCAGTCAATGACCAGAATTTCCTTAGAGGTTCCTCAGATGAGGTTCAAGTTCTGGTTATGAGGGAAACAGAGGTTACTGTGCAATGGTTAGGAGGATTCAGGAATTCGACATCCGTGGTATCTGGTTATCTCAGAGATGTGGTTGGTATTGGGTTGGTTGGAAATGAACTACAGGTATACTTTGATGGTTCATTTGTTGGTAATACCACTACTAGTGACTCGGGTATCTTCAGCTATAACTTGTTCCTGGAAAGGGAAACTGAATTAGGACCTCATAAGGTCAAAGTGGTCTTTGAGGGTTCTGAATTGTATACGGAATCAAGTAAAGTGGTAAGTTCTGATGTTCAGGCCGCAACTATATTCCAAGTTGAGGATATAGAGACGCTTCGTCTCCACGAGTTCTTCATCAGTGCTTATCTGGTTGATGACTTGAATAATCCAATGGCTAATCAGGCGGTCAATATGACCTTCGGTAACACCAAATATCCTCTGGTTACAGATTCCACTGGCTTTGTAGAGAAGAACATGACACTTTCGGCATCCCGTAACTTGGGAATATATTCCATATTCTGGGATTACAATGGTTATGATTACTATCTTCCTGCGACCCAGGAACAGACGTTGATGGTTGTTGCATCAACAAGTATCTCGATTGACTCGGATCCTGATGTTCTGGTCGGGGAATCTTTTGGTTTTAGTGGTAGGATTGTTGATGATATGGGCAATCCCCTAAGCACAAACCTGAATTTCTTGTTCCATGGACAATATGTAGAAACATTATCAACAAACAGTGATGGACAGTTCGTCCATGAGTACCTCGTTCCACACTATACTGAGGCCGGTCCAAACGCTATAACTATCCAGTATATTCCAGAGGAATTCTACTTGCCGTCATCGTCCACATGGCAGCTTCAGGTCTACCATAATACCCGTATAGGGATGGCAGAGTTTGAAGGCGTGCTGAATTCAACCGTACCGATTTCAGGTTTCGTGTATGATAAGGCAGATAGGCCCATTGAAGGTCTAAGTGTGAGACTGGTCATGGACTCTAATTTCCCAGTGGATGGAGTGACTGATGGCAATGGTATGTTCAGTATTCCCGTCCAGATTCCATTTGGAACTGAATTGGGCTATCACAATCTCACAGCAACCTTTGCAGGTAATGATTATTACATTTACAATTCGACCGAGTCCCGCATTTTCATCAAGGGCGAGACCATGATATTGATTGAGATCCCTAGTTCATTGGAATACAATCAGGCCTATTCAGGTAAGATAACTTTGGTAATGCATGACGGAACTGCGGTTTCTGGAGCTTCATTGCTGGTGACTTTTGAGCCTGAGGGTATGACTCTTTTGAAGATAACGGATTCGAATGGATCGGCTATCTTTGATTCAGTGTTCCAGGGTAATGCGACCAGCCCTGTGACCGTGGAAATAATCTATACCGGTGATGAATACTATGTTGGCAGTAGTGTCCAGGAGACGATAGTTTATCGTTCTCCCGTCAAGGAGTCAAATTATGCTTTATGGGTTATAGTCGGTGCAGTTCTGGTTGGAACTTCGGGACTTATGTTGGGCTGGAAATGGTACCGGGAGAGACATCTCAGAGAAATTCAGAGAATTCTGGAATCAACAGCCTTGGCGATTGAGGAGAATATGGATTATCGCGAATCTATTGTCCATTCCTATAAGAATATGTGTAAGGTCCTCCAGAGGTATGGATATCTGCGCCGTCATTTTGAGACCGTAAGAGAATTCCAGAAAGCGCTTCAGGAAGCCTTGTCATTGGACCATGATTCCGTGGCTAGGTTAACGGATCTCTACGAGAATGCGGATTATGCCACTACAGATCTGGATGATGTTCACAAGCTCAACGCAGTTTCTTCTCTTCGTACGGTCATTGGAAGCCTAGATTTGCAGAGCGAGCAGAATACGAGGTAGAATGAGAATTTCTAGCCGTTCAGGCATTATAATCTTACTTGTTACCATTACGTTGAGTACACTTGTCCTTTTCCCAATTCTTCAGATAGTTGTTGAAAGGGATCCACAATTGTCAGCGTATGATGAGGACTGGAATGATATATCCAATTTCAGACAGGCCCTGGAGGAAGATGCTGATACATCCTACAGTGTCAGTGCCATACTTTCCAATCCGGCGGTCCTTGACGATATAGTCGATCCCTCATCAAGCTTGTTGGTAATAGCAGGTATTGAATCTCCCTATACTGAGCTCGAACTTGAGATTCTGGTAAGATTCATGGAGAGGGGTGGCAGTATCCTGGTTTTTGGTGATTATGATTACAGTAATACAATTGCCCAGTTATTCGCCATAGAATTTGTGCAACACCAACTTTGGGATCAGAATTATAGGGATAATGTCTCTTTTATTGAAACCACAGCCCATATTGATGGTAAATCGTACAGTGTGTTGTTGAATGAACCTGTGGCAATCAAGGACTTGAATTCCCAGTCCCTAAACCTCTGGAGCTCAAACATTGAGTGGACCAAGAATGTTTTTATGGCGACTTCCAGGAACTCGTGGATTGATTCGGACGATGATGGGGCTATAACACCTGATGACGAGGCTGCGCCCCTTTCAGGATTTCAGCTTGGTGTTGAATGTGGCTTGCGCTCGGAGGGCGAAGCTCTCGGTTCTGCCGTTTTCATCTCGGATTCCAGTTTAGGAATCAATCATATGTGGAATGAGAATCAGAATTCGTTTTTTCTGATAGATTTGGTGGAATCGATTATTGGAACAGACGGCCAGGTCCTTTTCGATGAATCACGGCATACACAGGAATCATTCGGAGCCAGTTTGTTTCAGGCTGCTTTAGGTTTCTACTTCTTGCTTTCTGGGGATACATTGGTACTTCAGATCATAAGACTCAATGTTCTAGTTGCAGTTATTATTTTTACAATGGCCATGTCTTTGCGCCAGCCAGAACCCAGACGTTTGTTCCATATATTTGATATTCATAAACCACGCCCATTCCGTTCCTATGGACATAATCTGGATAATGGTATCCTTGTTCTTCAAGAAGTATTTCTGGAACGTTTACGTCTAAGATATCAGATTTATGAATTTGACGACAAGTCTCGAAAAGAGCGAATATCTATACTTCCTGATCTGCTTAATAGTTATAATATACCCTTAGATGATGATTTTAAGGTGCTTGTTGGTGCGCCTAAACAAATAAGGCCAAAGGACCTTAAAGACATTGCCCAAAAATTGAGCGCGTGGTAATTTGACAGAAGACAAAAAGAAAACAAAAGCCGGTGAACTAATTGATAAGACGAATAAATCAGCCAAAGTAATTACCGATGAAATATCCAATGTAGTTCTTGGCAAGGAACAGACAATTGAGATACTTATGGCTGGTGTCCTGGCTAATGGTAATATTCTATTCGAGGATTATCCCGGCCTAGCCAAGACCTTGATGTCGAACACGCTGGCCGATATCTTGGGCTGTGATTTCAAGAGAATTCAATTTACACCAGATTTGCTCCCAGCTGATATTACCGGATCTTATTTCTATGATCCCGAGAAGAACAAGTTCACATTCAGGAAAGGGCCTATATTTTGTAACATTCTATTAGCCGATGAGATAAATCGCGCTCCTCCCAAAACTCAGGCCGCACTGTTGGAGGCCATGCAAGAAAAGCAGATAACGATTGAGGGTACAACCCACAAGCTTTCTCGTCCCTTTATAGTATTAGCAACTCAGAATCCAATCGAGTATGAAGGGACCTATCCTCTTCCAGAGGCACAGATGGACCGTTTTCTGATAAAAATTGGTGTTGGTTATCCTGATGAGGATGTCGAGGTCGGGATTCTTCAGGCCCGGGCCGACCGAAAGAAGGATTCTTTCACCGTCAAGGTGCTGTCCACACCTGCGAAGGTGGTTGAGATGCATAAATCAATTGAAGAGGTATATGTCAAGAAAGAGGTTATGAAATACATGGTTGAGTTGGTTCAATCAACCCGTAGAGATATGAGGGTTGCAGTTGGTTCCAGTCCTCGTGGAAGTCTGGGCCTATTCAAACTTTCAAGGGCATTAGCAGTTTTGTCCGGGAGAGACTACGTTGTACCAGACGATGTCAAAAGAGCAGCTATCCCAGTTCTAGGCCATCGTGTTATCCTTAAGCCTGAAGCTCGTATCAGAGGTGTTAAAGTGGAAGAGATTATTTCTGAATTATTGATGACAGTTGAAGTCCCGGCCGTAACCGTGGAATAACATGTGGACACGTAAGGCTGTCTTTTACGTTGGTTTTGGCACTATTCTGGTTCTTTTCGCTCCATTCATCAACAATCTTCAATTATTTCTATTAGGAACTACCATATTGGGTTTTGTCGCAATTCATAGTTTGGTTAATACTCGTCCGATAGAGGTCAAGATAACACGCGATTTTGATGATGACCAGGTATTTGAGAATAGTGGGGTAAGTATTGATCTAGTTATTCAGAACAAGGGCCGTTCTATTGGTTTTCTTGAGGTTTATGACAATTTACCGTCCGAGATAGAAGTTACGAAGGGCCTGAATCACACGATTATCCGGCTTCATAAGGATGATTTGGTAGTTAACAAATATTCTCTCGAATGTAGACTCCGGGGACAATATCGTCTTGGTAATCCTCATCTTAGGATTTACAATCCTTCCTTCTTATTCTACTATGAGGCGGATGTCGAATCAAAGTCTAGTTTAGTGGTTTTACCACAGATTGAGCAGATGGAGGGCATCGATCTTTCCACGGATTTTCCGAAGATGTATCAAGGTGCCATGCCACTAAGAAGGATTGGGAATAGTGGTGAATTCTATGGAATCCGGGAATATTTTCCGGGGGATGATTTCAAAAACATCAATTGGCGTGTATTTGGACGGACCAGAAAGCTGATGGTCAATCAGTTTGAGAGGGAAGATATTTCGGATGTCATGATTATTCTCGATGCCAGAGAGATAACAGGGACTGGAACTGTATTGAGAAACCCATTGAATTATTCCTGTCGTGCCGTTGCTTCTCTCGTCAGTTTCTTCCTAAAAAGCCGTAACAGGGTTGGTCTTATCACATATGGTGAAACTGTGAATGTCATTTCCCCAGATACTGGAGAGCGTCATCTTTACAGTATTCTGACAGCTCTTGCCGAGGTCAAGCCAGCAGGTTCTCTTGGCCTTCATACCGTGCTAGGAGATTTGCGCAATTTCACACCAAGGTCTCCCGTGTTGGTGGTTTCAACACTCGAGACGGACCCGACCAGTACAGTTGCGCTCAGGGAGATTACGGCTAGAGGATTCAAGCTGACCCTCGTTGCTCCGGATACTCTGGATTACGATCGTGATTCAGCCATAATATCTCCAACTGTCTACTTTACCGCTTCAGCATCATTGGATAATAAAATCTCGGAGGCCCGTTCGCTGGGTGCAAGGGCTATGCGTTGGAATCCCGACACAGTTCTATCAGTCTCTTTAGCGAAGGTGATCCGCTGATGAATACTAACAGTAGTCTAGCTTTTATGCAAGCTGTAGCGACATTTTCCTTGTTATTGTGCCTTGGTCTGGCCTATGTCATAAATCCGATTGATGAATCCTTGTTCTTTCGGGCAACGAATAGTTTTGTTGGTGCAATGTATGGTAATGATGTACTGACAAGTCTCAACAATTCCATCGTTGCCGGTATTTTGCTGGGTTTATTCATTGGAACGATGTATGTATTTCTAGGAATGAACAAGAAAGTATACGATTATACCCTGATCACAGTTTTAGTGGTAATCATTTCCGTATTCATAGCGTCCATTAGAAAGTATGATCCAGTGCCTTATGAACTCACACAGCAATTGTTCTTGTGGACTTGGATTGGTCTTCCTGTTGCAATGGGTATTGTTGGAATCTGGGATAATAGTATTGGAAATCAAGTGTTCTCAGCATTTTTGATCATGGTGATGCCCATTGGCTTATCTGGCAATACCAATGAACAGATTTATCCGATTCTCGGTTTTGTGTTTTTCTTTATGCTGTATCTGGAATTGAGTTATGGTCAGGTTCGGTACAGTCGCTTGGCAAGGATAATGCATTATTCTCGGGAATATGAGACGGTCTTGCAATGGTTCCTTCGTACTCTGATAGTTACATTGGTCCTGACGATCGGTCTGACCTCTCTGGCCTTCCTGTTCCACAATCTCTTGGGAGAAATCCTGCCTTACAGTTTCAGTAATTCGATTGAATACAATACGATTTATGGTCAAGCATTGTCGGTTTTGGTCTTTTTTATGATGTGGGCCATAGTCCAGACCCTCTTTTCAAGAAGATATCTGGCTCGTCAGGTTGAAGATTAGCAGAAACTTCAAAAACACATCTATGGTCTTGGTTATGAGTTATGGATAATCCTTCAGTGTTAAAGCAGAATTATCAATACTGGGAAGTCACCAAGGATTTAATTGATCAATGCATAGACATATCCCTAAACCTTAGTCAGAGTGGTCACCCAGGAGGTTCCCGTTCGAAAGTGCAGGGAATGCTGATAACGCTGTTGTCTGGTGCCATGAGATGGGACATTAGAGATCCCTCCAAACGTTTTGCAGACAGGTTTGTGTTAGTAGCAGGGCACGATAATCCTTTGGTCTACTCCACGTTGGCGATTCTCAATGAGTCTCTCAGAATAAAATACGAACAGACCCAGGATTCCAAGTATCTGGTCAGGAACAGTGAGGAGTTTCAGCTGACGTGGGAGGATCTTTTGATGCTCCGCAGGAACAAGGGGTTACCAGGCCATGCCGAGATGGAAGGCAAGACCCTGTTCTTCAAATTCAATACGGGCCCTAGTGGTCATGGGTCTCCTCCTGCAGCCGGAGAGGCTTTGGCCCATAAATTGGCGGGTACGGATCAAGTCAAGGTCTTTGCTTTCGAGGGTGAGGGAGGATTGAGTACAGGCGCTACCCATGAGACTCTGAATTCAGCTTGGGGTCTGGGTCTTGGAAACCTAGTTTACTACATAGATTGGAACGACTATGGTATTGACAGCCGTCCCTTCAGTTCTATAGTCAAATCAACTCCTCAAGAACTGTTTGAGACCAAAGGATGGCATGTTGAGGGTACCGATGATTCTGAGGACTGGGAATCCTTTACGATCGCATATTATGATCTATTGGTCGGTAAAGCCAAAAACAATATTCCAAAGATGATATATGCTAAATCACGTAAAGGCCGTGGTTACTATGTATTTGACGAGAAATCACATGGAGTACCTCACAAACGTAACTCTGAATTGTTCTGGAAGACCAAGGAAGATTTTTCCACCAAATATGATGTTTCTTTTGATGGGTTCGGCGAGTCCGCAGCCGAAACAAGAGAAGAACAGGTAGAACAGGCAACGACTTACTTCAAAACAGTACTTTCGGTACTACGCAACAATCAGATCTTGGTCGATTATCTGGCCGATCGCCTGGTAGAACTGGGAGATTCCGTACCAGAATCGATTGACAGTTGCATCATTTCGGATTCCAATCCTCTTAACGATAAAGCCCTCTTTGATTTCAAGAATTATCCGGACGAATTGTTTGTTGAACCGGGAACCAGGATACCCAATCGAGTTGGTTTCTCTAAGATCGCCTCGTGGTTAAATACTCATAGTCGACAAAACCATGGAAGACCACTGTTTGTAGCAATGTCTGCCGATCTGGCAGATTCTACAAATATTTCAGGCTTTGCAAAAGGTTGGGGAGATGTTGAGGATCTGGGGATGTATGATAAGGAGAAGAACACGAATTCACCATTGATGCCCCAGGGCATAACAGAATTCACGAATTCTGGAATGATGGCAGGTTTATCAACGGTCAATTTCAATAAAGATACTTTTGATCAATACAATGGATTTTTTGGTTCTTTCAGTACCTATGGTTCCTTTAGTTATCTGAAATACGGTCCAATTCGATTGTTCAGTCAGGTTGCCCAGGATTCACAGATCAAGGTTGGTAGATTATTGTGGATTGTCGGTCATTCCGGTCCCGAGACGGCTGAGGATAGTCGCACTCATTTTGGCATTTTCGCACCAGGTGTTACACAATTATTCCCAACGGGCCACATCATCAATTTACATCCTTGGGAGCACAATGATGTAGCACCCGCATTGGCAGCGGCTTTCTCTACTGATGTACCGATTGTTGCACTTCATCTGACAAGGCCAGCCATTGAAATTCCGGATCGGGAGAAACTGGGTATTGCAAGCCATTTCGAGGCTTCAAAGGGAGCCTATCTGATCAGGGATTATGATAATCGTCCTAAAGAAGGCGTGGTGATTGTCAGAGGAACAAGTTCGACTAATACCATTGTCTCAATATTAGAACAGATTGGTTCTGAGTATAACGTGAAGATTGTTTCCGCAGTTTCCTGGGAATTATTCCGGAGACAGGATCAGGCTTACAAAGATTCAATTATATCCGAGACAGAATGGTCAGATTCTATGATAGTTACGAATACGGCCCTTCGAATAATGCACAACTGGATCTCAAACCGTATAGTTTCAGAATATTCAGTTTCTCCTGATTGGGATGATAACTGGAGAACTGGTGGTAGTCTTGATGAGATTATCGATGAGGCTCATCTTAGCCCCCGTTGGGTTTTAGAGGCTATTCGGAAATTTGCTTCAGAAAGAAATAGTAGATTAGAAAGACTTAACAAGCAAGTGCCAAGCTCAGATTAATGTCATATGACAATTTCCCAGTAGCCGTTGTAGACAATGGAGGTCAATGGACCCATCGTGAGTATCGAGTCCTCAATTATTTGGGATGCAGAGCGGAAATCGTCTCCAATGTGACACCTATAGCAGAGCTGGAACGCTTCAAAGCCCTTGTTTTATCGGGAGGTGCTCCCAGGATTGAGACCGAATCTGAGGCTTTGGGATTAACTTCAGAGTACATTGATATCGAAAAGTGGCCTATTCTGGGAATTTGTGTGGGCCATCAGTACATGGCCAATCATTTTGGAGGAAAAGCAGGTCCAGCAGTAATACCCGAATTTGGTTCTTCTTTAGTTACATTAATTGACAAGGGGTGGATTCTAGATAAGTTTCCTGATGAATTTAATGTCTGGGAATCACATAATGATGAGGTCAATGAAATGCCTCAAGGATTTAGATTGATGGCCTCTTCCGATGCTTGTCAGATCCAAGTGATTCAACACGAGAATCTGCCTTATGCAGGCGTTCAGTATCATCCGGAAGTTGAACATACTGAATATGGTTCTGAATTATTTCAAAACTTTTTGAATAAGGCTTTGGAATGGAATGAATAATTAATTACAGTTACTGTTTTTTTTATAGAAACACCGAGGTCATTTGTTTTTAACTGGGTCTCTTTGGTAATGTATGGCAGATATTATTGCTAGATTATTTAGTTTAGGTTCCAAATTACAAGATCTTCCAGAAGACAAAGAGAAAGCTATCAGTGGATACGGATTTTATGATTGGGGTAAATCTGCTTTTGAGACCAGTGTCACAGTGGCAATACTTCCTGTTTGGTATACCTATTTGTTCCTTGAAGCTAATGGACTGACCACATCTATTGGTTCGACCACGATGACTGCAGATGCAGTATGGTCTTTGGTTGTTGCAATATCTACTTTGTTTGTTGCGTTTGTTAGTCCCCCTTTTGGTGTAATAGCCGATCGTCGTCTGATTAAGAAAAAGTGGTTAAAAATCCTGACATATGTTGGAGCCGGCGCAACTTTCCTTCTAGCCTTTGCACCTTTGCTTGGAAATGCATCATGGATTTGGTTAATGGTTATGTTTCTTCTTGCGAATGTAGGTCTAAATGGTGCAGGAGTCTTCTACAATTCTCTTTTGCCACACTTAGGTAAAGAGGATGAGATGGATGATATTTCGAACAGAGCTTTTGCCTATGGATATCTAGGTGGAGGTTTACTGCTCGTAGTTCATATCGGTCTAGTATTAGGTATTGAAGCAGATTGGGTCATACCTTTCTGTATGGCCACAGCTGGATTGTGGTGGTATGGATTTGCACTTTTTACCTTTATGTGGGTTCCTGAACCACCTATCGAAAATGAGATGGAAAAACTGAAGTTCAGGGAAGCAGCACGTTTTGCGGTTGGTGAAGTAAAACAAACTTTGAAAGACTACAAGGCGTTTCCAACATTATTCTTGTACATGCTTGCATATTTCTTCTTTATTGATGGAATTAATACTGTAACTGCCTTGGGTGGTGTGTATGGGATTTCTGTACTAGGTATAGGTGCGTTTGGTCTAATGCTTACTATTTTAGCCATTCAATTTATTGCAGCACCTTTTGCAATCATATTCACTAAGATTGCAGATAGAATAGGAACCAAAAGAGCCCTCTTTATTTCGATTGCAGGATGGGTTGTTTTGTGTTTTGCCGCACTTGCCTTTGCACCACTCGAACTAGAATCGCATGAAAAGCATGACATCCTCTATGAGTGGAATGAGAGTGAAGAAAGATACACAGTCCATGTGTCTTGGTCGATACATGAGTTAGCTCAAAAAGTAGATTATGTAGGCGAAGAATTTGACGAGCAGGCATGGGCAAAACAGTGGTCATACCTTCTCCCAACTAAGAATAGTGAAAATCAAAAGTTAGACACTTTGCAATGGGCTTGGGGAGAGACTGAAGGTGAACCAAACAAGGTGCTTCTTGATGGAGTTGTCAACGATGACATTAGCTTATTCATAGCCTCTGTTGACGATACAAGGTTCAGTACAAGTGTTGATGGTGGAGAATTGGATGGAACCGCTTCGGTTGGCGTTGATCATCCTACTAATCTCGGTGATGGCTCTCTTGATTTCATACCTATTTGGGCTAGAAGTAATATTTGGGAACCGCTTGGATTGTCAGTATTTCTTCAATTTATGATTCTTGGATGTTTGATGGGTACACTTCTAGGTGGCTCGCAGGGCCTTGCCCGTAGTATATTTGGTCAAATTGTACCTAAAACCCGCAGTACTGAATTCTTTGGTTTCTTTGGATTCTTTAACAAAGTAGCCGCATTCATGGGCCCCACTATCTATTTCTTCATGTCAGTTGTATATGACAGTCGTGTTGGAATTTTCAGCATATCTTTGCTTCTTCTGATAGGTGCAGTGTTGCTTTACAGAGTAGATATCGAGGCAGGACGTGCTGATGCTAGGGCTGAAGATGAACGTTTGAGGAAAAAATTGCCAGAATCATCGTTAGACTCTATGCATAATCAATAATAGACATGAGCCGTGCTCATAATGATCAGGACCGAGATAATAAAACGGGTTTCATTAAGCCCAAATATGGTATAAAGAAGATATTAGACGTACCAAAGAAGATTAAAGATAAAATCAGTGAATTTAACGAAGAAAGAAAAAAACCAAAAGAACCTATAACTACAAAAACTTCAATGTTCAGTATTGTTTCCTGGGCCTTTTACGATCTTGGAAATACAATATTCTCTATTCTGATTGTTTCATTTTACTTTAGTTTATGGGTTGTTAGCGACAGCATAGGAGGCACGGACTCGGATTATGCGTACGCAAATTCGATATCGATGCTTCTAGTCTTCCTGACGGCACCCATAATCGGGGCTCTCTCGGACCAGGCTAGACGGCGTATGCCCTTTCTGTTTTACACAACCCTCTTGTGTGTTGCTTTTACAGCATTACTGGGATACGAGAAGTCAGGATGGGACAAACGAACAATACTACTGGTTTCTCTGGGTTTTTTTATAGTTGCCAACTATTTCTATCAGGCTGGCCTTATTTTTTATGATTCGACATTAGCAACTATCTCCACGCCTGGTAACCGGGGTCGAATTGGTGGTATTGGTATCGGAATAGGATATGTGGGCTCGCTGATAGGACTTGGAGCGGGCTATCTTCTCATTGAAATTCTTGGTTTTCCTTTCCAAACAGTCTTTCAAGCTACAGCCATGCTTTTCCTGATTTTTTCTATTCCCTGTTTCATTTTTGTAAAGGAAACCCCGAATGACAATTTTTGGCCCGGTTTGATGATTATTATGGCGCTATTATGTCTACTGAATGTTTGGATAATAGGAGATCCGATTGGTGTTAACATGGGTACACTTCTCGGTCTTGTCGCATTGATCTGTCTTTTTGGTTTTATCTCCACACCCACAACCCCTTTATTCAGGGAAGGCTCGATCCAGACTGCAGTTTTAGGGACTTTCAGACAGTTAAAAAAAACATTAGGAATGCTTGACCAATTCCCCGGACTTTCCAGATTCCTTGTTGGCCGTGTTTTCTATACTGATGCAGCCAATACATCTGTTGCATTTGCGGCAATATATGTCAGTAAGGAATTTGGTATGACAACCTATGAAATTACGTTATATAGTTTAATGGGGGTTCTCAGTGCCATAGTTAGTGGATTTCTTTGGGGATATTTGGTTGATATAATCGGACCTAAAACCACATTGAATTTGGTACTATGGGTCTGGTTTGCCACATTTTCATTGCTCATTTCTACGGTTTGGTTGGGTTTACCAACGTGGATGATTTGGCTTGCACCTTTCTTGGCAGGGATAGCGCTAGGTGGTACCTGGTGTGCCGATAGACCATACATGCTGGTTCTGACCCCTCCTCGCTACATAGGTCAGTTCTACGGACTGTACAGCATGGTTGGTCGCTTTGCCACTATCATAGGTCCTTTGTCATGGGGGATAATAGTGGATGGACTAGGTCTTGGAAGACCGACAGCAATTGCATTTCTCTTCTTACTGATGATAATTGGGTACATAATTCTTCAAGGTGTGGATGATAGTCCCAGGGAATGGCCACCCGAACTTCAGGTAGATTACGAGCCTGAAGCACCACGTGGTGCAATAGGCCGGTCACGATAACCATTTCTGTGAAAACCCTAAACCCACTGGCGCTACAAGCATAATGGTTCGAAGTCCTCCTATCGTGGCCAGTCCTCGAGTTCGCTATGGTAGAGCCGCTCGGCGGCTTTGGTAAAACGATAGTTGTCGTGGATGTGGTCTAGAGTCGCCTTTTCGACTGGGCTGAACCAGCCGGTGCCGTGGATGATGGCTATGATGTCTTGGAGGTCGCTGCGGGAGATGCGCCCATCACCGTACCCTGCGACGGCTGCCTCGGCTGCGCAGAGCAGTTCAAGATCAGGGGCGGTCATGTGCCGGCGGCAGCGCGAACAGTAGCCCAGGTCACGGTAGAATACCTGGTTAATCTCGAACTGCTCCTCACAGGTTCCGCAATTAATCCAGTCGCTCACGTTAGAAGATTGTGCAGGTAGCATAAAAACCCTCAGTCGGTTTAGCCATTTTTATTGTAATAATGGTAATAGATGGTATTGGGGTGTAAAAGTAGTAAATCAAAGGTCGTATTGAGGGGCAATAACCACTTTAACAGATATCTTTGTGACAGTCCATGGAACGCCGTTTGGACTATTATCTGGAAAGATTGATATCACCGGATTCAATGACTTTCTACAAGGCAGTATGTGACTTTGCTGAAGAAAGAATAGAACCTAATTATCTGGATTGGGAACGGAACCACCAGTTGATACCAGATGAGATCATTGAAGAGATGGGGCAGATGGGACTTTTTGGCATTACCGTTTCTGAGGATTATGGAGGACAAGGAGGTAACCAGCTTGATCTGATCCTGATGGGTCTGGCACTTGGTTATCATTCCCAGTCTTTGGCGATCACTCCTGGTGCGGCCACGTCTTTGGGGACCAAACCCTTGCAATTATTTGGAACGGACAAGCAAAAACAGGACTACCTGCCCGATCTGGCAAGTGGAAAGCGCATGTTCGTATTTGGACTATCAGAACCTGGACGAGGTTCCGACGCAACTAATCCACAGGTTACTGCCAAGAAAAAAGGAAAGGACTGGATAATCAAAGGAGAAAAATGCTGGTCGACCAATGCTAAATGGTCCAGTCATGTCGTCGTACACGCTATGACGGCCCCGAAATCGAAACCAGGTCACCGGACGACCTGTTTCATAGTTCCCATGGATGATCCAAATGTTTCTTATCAGGAAATGGCCGGTAAGGATCTATGGAGCCAGTCTTCTACAGGTTCCATTGCATTTGATGATGTTAGAGTACCTGGTGATGCAATTCTTGGCAAGGAAAATGAGGGTTTCAAGGTTATGGCCCAGAGTTTGAACGGAGGTCGTCTGTTCATAGCGGGAATGTCCTTGGCATCTCTTGCATTTGCTCTGGACAAATGCAGGACATATTCTCAGGAAAGGGAACAATTCGGGGTTCCGATTGGAACTTTCCAGAGGGTCCAGGACGTGATCATCGATATGGACATAACCTTGGAGCAAGGTCTGACGTGGCTGATTGATTTGACTAATAGATATGACAATGACACATTAGATAGAGAATCGGCAGCCAAGGTCAAGATAGAGTGTTCCCGCAGAGCATCGGATCATCTGACCATGGCAATGGAAATTTGTGGTGGAGTTTCATCATTGGACGAATTTGGATTGATACGGCACCATCGTGATTTGTTTGTATGCCGGGTTGGGGAAGGTAGCAATTTTGCACTGAAAGGTTTTGCGGCTCGCCCTCTTATGCCAGATATAACATTGCAGTAGACCTTGCGACAGTGTTAAAGTCCATATGCTTTACACAACCGTGGAATTTGAAGAATTGGTCTGTTATAGCCAGACGGTGATTTTGGTTTTGTTGGCCATTGGATATATTATTAATCTTAGAAAAGGAGGCAATGAACCATCCCCGAAGATAGAAAGGAAATGTCCTTCATGCAGTTACATAATTCCTGATGAAAACGTAAATTATTGTACCAAATGTGGCGAGTTGATATCTCATTCTAGTGGTATATCCATGGAAAAATAGGGTCAATAATGTTTTAAGTATGACAAGTTCCATATTGCTATAATGAAACATAGAGAGATATCGCTGTCAACTGGAGGTAAAGATGTTTGCAGCCAGAGAGATTGTGGCAAAACACCTAAACGTTCCTTGCCAAGAAAGAGGGCTGAGAAATCAGGAGTCTTGGATCTTCCGGGCTCGAGCCGTAAAGTCAATCTTTGCTCAGAATGTTATAGTTTGTACAAGAAATCTACCAAGAAGAATAGGACATTGGAGTCTTTGGGTACCAACCCGGCATACAGATGAGCGTCTCTTATGCTATATTTGAAGCTGAATTCAAATCTTCGGTAAGGCGCAATGTAGAATCCATAAAGAAGAGATTCGCAGCTACCATGTTGATAGTTTTGCTTGGTATGATATTCTCCTTTGCCTGTATACGTATTGTTAAATTTGTTATCGACAATCCAGAGTTATTTCCGGAAGGGTCAAATGAGGGTTATGGGACTATACTGGTGATATTTTTCGCCCTATTCACGCTTCGGTCAGCAGGAGCCACTTATCGCAAGATAATCAAATCCAAGACCATGGATATGCATTTGGTACAACCGATTCGTGCAAGACAGATAATGAATGGTATGCTGTTATCGATTGTTGTTCCAAGTTTATTTCTGTCGGCTTCCTTACTGTTGATTTTTGTGATAGGTAATTATGTTACCAACACTAATATTTTTCTACCTCAAGATTTCTTGATTCTGTTTCTTATATTCTCCATATTGTCACCTCTGTGTGGTTTTATGTTCTCAATTATTGGTTCCCTGCATCCATTCTCACGTAAATTCAAGTTTTTGATTACACTATCTCCTTTTCTAATAATCCTGATGTTTATAGCAAATGGATCACACGCAGCCCCTGATACGGCTATAGTAATATCCTCAGCCACTTTATTGGTATTGACAATTTATTTTTATAATATGGATCAGATTTTTGTCGAGGCTCTTGAGTCTCATAAGACCAATTCTTCGTCCCATAAACATCCCTTCAGAATTCTTCAATTCAAATGGCTTGAGCCTGTATTTGGAGTTCGTGTTTCTTCTATCTGCTCTAAAGAAGTGACGTCCTCTATCAGGGAACGGGACGTTCTAAGTTCTGCATTTTCTACATTTTCAATAGCCGCGCTTTTGATTTTCTGGTGGTACAAGGTTGGCCTCCCAACCGAACCTGTCGGTGACCTTCCTCCCAAGTTATACTATCCAGGGATGCTGGCCATAAGTATGTACTTGGGTGCTTTACTTCAATGCACTATGCTGGGTTCTACAATTCTGGGTGTTGAAGGGAAACGTCTATGGATTATGAAATCGAATCCTGTTGAATCAGTTTTAATAATGAAAGGCAAAGCAGTGGCCTTGTTGATGATGGCATTACCGGGTATGTTGGCTATCTGGCTTCCCATTTGTATTCTGGCTCAATTCCCTCTCAAAGTTACATTATTCTTTGGAGAATGTCTGATAATTCTGATTTTATGTAATACAGGCCTAGGAATCTGGTCAGGAAGTGCATTTGCTAATTTTGATGAAAGTGATAGAGGAAATCCGGATATTCTGGTACAATTCATGCTGATGGGCAATTCAGCTTTGTTTTCTTCTGTCCTTTTAATTCTTCCTGCTACTGTAATGCTCTGGAATCATAGTATGGGCTTGTTTGCCGGACTAATTTTTGCCGTTGTCTCATACGGGATATTGGTTACAGGTATACGGGCTAGTGCGTCTGCCTATCGCTCGATATTCATTGACAGCTATGGTTCCTAGGACCGGGAAATAGGATAATAATAGGCATTCAATACTGGTTCGTGGTCCTTGTCGCTTCGGATGAAATGAAATCCTATTTTGCTGATTTAGAAAAGAGAGCTGATGATTGTTACAATCTGGTTTCAAAGGCCAGGAAAGCTGGATTTGATCCGGCTCTTGAGCCTGAGATACCACGGGCCAAGGACCTTGCTGAGAGAGTTGAGGCCCAAGTTGGCCCTCCAGGCATTGCTACGCGTATTCGTGCGGTTGCCAAGAATAATGGTAGGGAATCCACGGCCTTGATTCTAGCTAAGGAATTAGCCGGCGAACTCCGAAGTGAAGGTATTGAGAAGGCCCTTGAACAAGCGGTCAGAACATCACTCTCAATCCTTACCGAGGGTGTGCTCGTGGCCCCTACCGAGGGAGTGGTCAGGGTCAGTACCATGATCAATCAGAATAATACCAGGTGCGCGGCCATATACTATGCAGGCCCCATTCGGGCAGCAGGAGGCACTGCTCAGGCGTTATCGGTTCTGATCGCAGATGTGGTCAGGCGTGAACTAGGTCTTGATTCGTATATACCCACACCAGCCGAGATTGAAAGATACAAAGAAGAGATACCGCTCTATAAGAGGGCAGTCAATCTACAATATGTTCCCAGTTCGAATGAGATAGAGACGATAGCCAAGTCATGTCCTATTTGTATAACTGGAGAGAGCACTGAACGAATAGAAGTTACTGGAAATCGTGACCTTCCCCGTGTCGAGACCAACTCTCTTCGGGGAGGTGCCTGTCTGGTCTTGGCAGAGGGGCTATGTCTCAAGGCAGCTAAAGTACTCAAGCATGTCGATCGTCTGGGGATAAGTGGATGGGATTTCTTGCGAACCTATACAGAGAAGAAGCGTGAAACTACTTTAGGGAATGTTAAGGAACATAAATATCTTAAGGATGTCCTAGCAGGACGCCCAATTTTCGCCTTTCCGGATAAACCTGGGGCTTTTCGTCTAAGATATGGACGAACACGTTTGGCAGGTTTGGCGTCCATGTCAATTCACCCTTCCACTATGTTGGCTCTTGATTCCTTTGCAGCTATAGGTACTCAAATAAAAATTCAACTTCCGGGCAAGGCCACTGCCGCTACACCTTGTGATTCCATAGAAGGCCCATCCGTTCTTCTCAAAGACGGAACTTTCATTAGACTGGACGATTATGAAAAGGCCAAGATAGTAGTAGACCAAATAGATAGGATAATAGATATTGGTGAAATTCTCGTCCCCGTTGGTGAATTCATAGAGAATAATCATCCATTGGAACCTTCAGGCTGGTGTATTGACTGGTGGGATGCAATCATAAAGGATTCACAGATTGATGCCTACGATGGTGAATTCGATTTTGCATCCCTTCTGGAGTTTAGCAAACACCATCAAGTCCCGTTGCATCCCAAGTATACATACTACTGGGGAGATTTGGATACAAAAGAGATCAACGACCTCCGGAATCAATTAATCCGGAATGGTGAACAGGTAAAGGATAATTCCTTTCCCTTGGTCTACAAGGAAATATTTTTGAGACTAGGTATATTTTTCAGGATTAGTGACAATTCAATCATTTTAGAGGATGGAATAGAACCCCTGTTTCATACTCTGGGTCTGGAAGTGAAAAATAATTCTCTAGAGTCAAGTATGGATGTGCTTGATACTGAGGATTCAGTGGCCCTAATCTCCCATTTGTCCGGTGTCATCATAAAAAATAGAGCTCCAACCCGGATTGGTGCTAGCATGGGGCGGCCTGAAAAGGCCAAGGAACGCCGTATGAAGCCTCCGCCAAACGTTCTATTCCCTTTGGGTGAGGCTGGCGGTTCCCAAAGACTAGTAAATACGGCACTCAAGTCAAGCAGTAAACGTGGCTTTTCCCGCGGCAGACCTGGTATAATTGAGGTGGAGACACAATTACGATATTGCAAGGAATGTCGGAAGGAGACAGTATCGATTCACTGCTGTAAAACACAGACTATGGTCAAAGATCAAGCCCGCAGACGTTCGGTTGACGTATCAGAATTAATCACCAAGGCGATGAACAATACACGAACAGGGATCCTACCCAAGATAAAGGGTGTCAAAGGCCTCAAGTCAGTCCAGAAAGTCCCGGAATGTCTGGAGAAAGGGATACTCCGGGCAAAATATGATCTTAGGGTTTACAAGGACGGGACTTTGCGTTATGATATGATTGATCTACCGATAACTCATTTTTATCCTAAGGAGATCGGTCTAACAGTTGACAAGGCTAAGCAATTGGGCTATCTTAAGGACATGAATGGTCAGCCTCTGGAGTCAGGTGACCAGCTTCTGGAGATGAAGGTACAAGATCTGATAGTTTCCGAAAGGTCAGGCAATTGGTTGGTCAAGGTTTCCAATTTCGTGGATGAGGAACTATCCCGATTGTATGGTATGGAACCGTTTTATGGCCTTGAACCAAATTCCAGACCAGAGGAATTGATTGGTGATCTGCTAATCTGTCTAAGTCCACATACCTCTGCAGGAGTACTTACCCGCCTCATCGGTTTCACATCTGCCAAGGCACAGTATGGACATCCCTTCCTTCATGCTGCAAAAAGACGTAACTGCGATGGAGATGAGGACTCGATTATGCTCTTGATGGATGGCCTTCTCAATTATTCCAATAGTTTTGTTCCAGGCACTAGGGGTGGGACCATGGATACCCCTCGTATTCTATCAACGCGCATCGATCCTACTGAGATAGACAGCGAGGCCCACAATATTGAATTGAACACAGAGTATTCTTTGGAATTCTATAATCATGCCGAGAAAAGATCAGAACCAAACGCCGTTACTAGTCTTTTGGACACAGTGTCCCAGCGACTTGAAAGTCCAGAACAGTATGAGAATTATGGGTTCACCCATAAATCATCCAGCATAAACCAGGGGCCTATAGAATCGCGCTATGTCATACTTGGTTCCATGAGTGAGAAGGCTCTGGCATCTCTTGAACTAGCAAGTAGAACCCGAGCGTCTGACGCAGCTTATGTTGCCGAACAGACAATTGAAAAACATTTCATTAGGGATATCATAGGTAACCTTAGATCCTTCTCAACACAAGGTGTCAGGTGCAAGAAATGTCCTAAAAAGTATAGACGTCCTCCTTTGAGTGATACTTGTTCTTGTGGAGGTAAACTGCAACTTAATATTTCTCCGGCTTCAGTATCCAAGTACAAGAAAATAGCAACATACATATCAGAAAAATATGGTTCACGACCATTTGTTAAGCAAAGGCTTGAACTGGCCTTTGGTGCGATAGAGGACACCCTTGAAAATGAGCAAATTAAACAAATGGATCTTGGGGCCTTTCTGTGATTCATATAGTTGACAAAGTAAGTTCGACCAATACCTGGTTATCCAGCAATTCGTCGGGAGGTAATGATTGTATTCTAGCTCTCCAACAAACCAGGGGAAAAGGCCGTGCTGGTCGTGTCTGGGAATCACCTCCTGGTGGTCTATATCTCTCGATTATCTCACCTAGCCATTCTCTATTGCCTTTCATTGCTGGCATTAGTGTAATCCAGACTCTGGTTGGTCTGAAAAACAGATTGAGATTGAAGTGGCCCAATGATATAATACTGGATGGCAAGAAGGTGGGAGGCATTCTTTGTGAGGATGACGGCAAATCTGCTGTAGCAGGAATAGGAATAAATCTGAACAACAGTCCTTCCTTTCCAAATTCAACAAATTTGGTCAGTATTGGCCATGATCTGGATGAATATCGTTTTTTGAAGTCTTTCTCCACGGTTTTTAGAGGGAATCTACAAAAATCCAATCAAGATATAATTTCCAGATTTAGGGACTATGATTGTCTTTTAGGCAGGGATATCTCTTGGGGCGAAGCTACGGGGATTGCTAAATCAATAACTTCTGATGGTTCACTCGAAGTGTTGAGTGACGGTAAATTGGTGAATTTGTACTCGGGGGATGTCCATCTGGAATGAAGGTGGGAATGATGTCCATGTTTGACTGGAACACTGGTGATTTTCATCCTGTGGTAATTTTGCCAGAGAAATACACAGTTCTTGATCTTAGTGGTGGTTTATGGACACCCTCTAGGACCGAATTCAGTATCGGTAAATACGACGAGGTTCGTCCAAACATGTACAATGCTGATATTTTCGCGGGTGTTCGTAATATCCATATGGGTGTTGACATTGGTGGACCAATAGGCACACTATGTATGGCATTTATGGATGGAGAGGTCTCCCATTTTGGTTACAATCCAGAACCGGGCGACTATGGACATGTTGTAATTACCAAGCATAATATCTCCGGGACAACTGTCTGGGCGTTGTATGGTCATCTGGATGCAGACTCCGTCAAGGACAAATCTGTTGGACAGATCCTGAATGCTGGCGATACAATTGCACGGTTCGGTGCTTACCATGAAAATGGTGGATGGGAGCCACATTTACATCTTCAGCTCTCCCTGTTGGAACCTGAAACACATGACCTTCCCGGCGTTGTGGCACCTGAGGACAGGGCACAGGCCTTGCTCGACTACCCTGACCCAAGATTGGTTCTTGGTCCTATTTACTGAACAGTTACTAACTTTTTAATCGGTCTGGTTAATATCATGGTATGCATGGTCTCAAAGTCATTCTGGTGTTCATGCTTGTTGTTACGCCAGGCTGTCTGGAAGATTTGAAAGAAGAACTGGTTTCCTGTGAAAATGTGACGGGCGATTGCAGATATGAGATCCTACGGTCTACAGACTATTCCAGATTGCATATCGAGATTAATTATGTCACGGAATATGCACCTGATTCGGATGCAGTAGACCTGTTGAAGCAGAGGATTCAGGAGACCACGGACAAAACGGCTGTATCAGTAAGCCAGAATGGTTTTGGAAGCACAGATAGCAGTTATTCATTAGAGGAGATACTAGCGATTGAGAAGGAACAACGGGAAAGATACAAGAGTGGCAATACCTTCATCATTCATATTTTGTATCTCAATGGTGAGTATGAGGATAATGACCAGACCCTTGGTCTGGCCTATACGGGTTCATCCTTTGTACTCTTCAAGGAGCAGATCGAGGACGCAGCCTTTTTTCTTATATCTGCAGAAGATATTGAGAAATCGGTAATAGTGCATGAATATGGTCATCTAGTTGCCCTAGTGAATAATGGATATGAATCACCCCACGACCATGAGGACCCCGATCATCCCAACCATTCCAACAACGATGACTCGGTGATGTATTGGGCGATTGAGAGTCAGGATATCGCCAATCAAATTGATGGTGAACCTCCTAATAATTTCGATTCCGATGATTTAGATGATTTGAGATTGATGAAAGAAGGCAAATTGTAATGGTCCTCAAGCATTCCTGGACAGTTACCATAGGATATATGGTGTTGATATCCATCCTGAGCCATATTCCACAGGATGATATTCCTGAATTCATCACCTCAGGTCCAGATAACATAGATATGTTTTTCCATTTTGTTGAATATTCAATCTTGGGATTTTTGTTGTTCAGATCAATCATATCTGATGAATCACTAGCTTTTCATCCTTTATATGGTTCACTTTTGATAGGTATATCTTTTGCAATCCTGGATGAATTCCACCAAAGTTTTGTACCAGGGCGTCATATGTCCTCGATTGACATGCTATTTGATTCGATAGGTATTGTATTTGGAACATTTGCCTATTCCAAGACAAGGAATTAACTTTTCCTGATAATTTTCTTTATGCGATTTTCAGGTTAGGACGAGCCACGCTAACAGGCCGGCTGTTAAGCAGCCTAGGAACATTGCAGTCAGTTCGTCGAGATAATAGTCATTCATTAGAGGGTCCTATCATCAAGTAATTGGTTAGCTCCCCGTTTTGAGATTCTAACAAGTTTTTTTTTTCCAGGGCTTTGACTAGCTTCAAACGAAACCCAGCCAGTCCCTTTTTGCGTGCATTTTGGTTCATCAGAATGATCCACAGCCATTATGCACGCTGCGGAGTGAGGTTAGTTTATATAGCTATGTTCGGTAAGATAGGTAGAATAAATTATTGTCAGGTGATGGGAGTAAGCCCCTTTCTGTTACCCGGAAATTCCGGCTAGCGGCATTCAGCTATGCTTCCTACCTACCGCTCCCGAGCAGGTCATAGCGGTTACTTGGAATTGCTCCAGCAGGGATGTTCGTTTCATCAAATCCTCCATCGACGTCACGTCCTAGACGATCATTCCACATGATGGGGCTGTGTCGTTTCTGCTTCATTGCCGACCCTCTCGGGCCCCTTACGGCTGCTTTGCTCATGGAGAGGGGACTTTCCTCAGCTCAAGGCCGTCGGCCGCCCTCCATCTCCTGACCATTCATCTAGAACTGGTTAGGATATATAATTCACGGTTTATGGTAAATCCTTATTTAGGCACAATATTCGGAAATAATGCTGATAGATGGTACCGATGCTGGAAAACCAGGGAAATCCGAGGTTCATGTGGATTCGGATCATCAAAAAGCGTACGAGAAGTGGAAGAAGGAAATTCTGGAACCCGCTCTGGCTAAACACCCCGAACGTAGAGAGGAATTCATCACTACCTCCAGCCAGAAGGTTGACCGATTATACACTCCGCTAGATACGGCCCATGTTGATTTTACCCGGGATATTTCATACCCTGGTGAATTTCCGTACACTAGGGGAATCCATTCGACAATGTACCGTGGACGTCTGTGGACCATGCGTATGTTCGCTGGATTTGGTTCTGCAAGGGAGACCAATGAGCGTTTCAAATACTTGTTGAAACAGGGCCAGACTGGGCTTAGTACCGCTTTTGATCTACCGACGCTTTATGGATATGACAGTGATTCTCCGTTTGCGGCAGGAGAGTTTGGGGAATGTGGTGTGGGGGTCAGCAGCCTGGAGGATATGTCAATCCTGTTCAAGGATATACCTCTGGACAAGGTTACCACGTCTATGACCATCAATTCTCCGGCAGCGATGACCTGGGCGATGTACATAGCCAATGCCGAGAATCAGGGAATACCCAAGTCCAAGTTGGGCGGTACCATACAGAATGACATCCTGAAGGAGTATATCGCGCAGAAGGAGTACATCTTTCCCCCCCACCCGTCAATGCGTCTGGTCACGGATACGGTTGAGTACGGGGCCAGAAACATGCCTCGATGGAACACGATATCTATCTCCGGATATCACATAAGGGAAGCCGGTTCAACTGCGGTTCAAGAGCTGGCCTTCACACTGGCAGATGGTTATGCGTATGCAGATTGGGCCATTGAGCGTGGTTTGAATATTGATGAGTTCGCTCCGCGTTTCAGTTTCTTTTTCAATGCTCACAATGATTTCTTTGAAGAAATTGCAAAGTATCGTGCAGCACGCAGAATCTGGGCAAAGGATATGAGGTACAAGTATGGTGCTAAGGATCCCAGAAGCTGGACTCTCAGATTTCACACTCAGACTGCAGGTTGTAGTCTTACGGCCCAGCAGCCTGAGAACAACATAGTCAGAGTTGCAATTCAGGCAATGGCTGGCGTTCTGGGTGGAACTCAGTCGCTTCACACCGATTCTATGGATGAGGCGCTGGCCTTGCCCTCAAAAAAGGCAGTTCAGATAGCACTGCGCACACAGCAGGTGATTGCCCATGAATCGGGTGTAGCCAATGTGGTCGACCCTCTTGGTGGAAGTTATTATCTTGAATGGTTGACGGATGATATGGAACGTCAGGCCAGAGACTATTTTGACCGCATAGATTCTCTGGGAGGTGTTGTCCCGGCTATTGAAAAGGGATTCTTTCAGAAGGAAATCGCAGCAGCATCCTACAAGTACCAAAAGGAAATTGACAATAAAGAAAGAGTGGTGGTGGGTGTCAATGAATACACCTCGGACGAATCTGTAGAAATACCAATTCTGGAGATGGATCCCGAAGGTTTTGACAGACAGTGTGCCAGACTCAAGAAACTGCGTGCCAGTCGTGACAAAGGTAAGTTCGAAGCTTCTATCAGGGCCATTGAAAAGGCTGCAGAAGGCGATGCCAATCTGATGCCGCACTTCATTGAAGCGGCCAAGGCCAAGGTTACATTGGGTGAGATGTGCGATGTTCTCCGAGGGGTCTTTGGCGAGTATCGTGAAGGTTCAGATTTCTGAGGTTTCCTTGACATTCTATATAATTGGTCTGACAGGTCGTAATGCAGCAGGGAAAGGAACCGTTGCGAACCTATTGAAAGAGCGTTCTTTTGAATATCATTCATTGTCCGATACGTTACGGAATGAACTGAGGAAAAAAGGGATAGAGGAAAGCAGGGATGAGCTGATCAGGGTGGGTAATGAATTAAGGTCATCTGGAGGCTCAGGTATTCTTGCAGACCTGATGATCGAGAATATTAGTACCAGTGCCAATCACATCGTCGATTCGATCCGTAATCCTTCCGAGGCTGATTCGTTAAATAGGAAATATCCCAATCATGAATTCTATCTTATCTCGGTAGATGCTGACCCCAAGATCAGATTTCAGCGTTTGAAAACGAGGGGTCGTATCGGAGATAGTAGCACTTGGGAACAATTCCTTCATCAGGAAGCTTTGGAAGAGAGTGATGACGCCAGTAAGCAACAATTATTATTAACAATGAAGAAGGCCGATTTCAGCCTTGACAATAGTGGAACAATTGAACAGTTAGAAAATCAGATCGACAAGATATTTGAAGGATTATAGATTCCAATCATGGGTTGTAGTCAGTATGAACATGAAGACTATTGGTAGTAAGTGGAAGGCCATTCCAAATGCAACATTAACGACCATCCACCTGCCAGCGTAGTTCTCTGGCATTTCCATCACTTTATCAACGACCGTATTGGTTGTATCAACAACCTTTCCAGCAAGATATCCCACAAATCTGACCATTCTTTCATGTGGCATCGCATCTTCGCCTCGACCTTTGGAACCTTTTAGCCAATCTCCCATCTGTAACATTCGATCGACCATGGGCCTGTATTTTTCCACATCAACACTGATTATCTTCACTGCAAGATTACGCGTGTCCCACACCCTACGCCAGTCAAAATAGGTATGGAATATAAAAAACAGGATTATTGCAAAGATTTGCCAGTCTGGTGTCTGATTCCAATCCGGAGGCGTCAGGGTTTTCCCAAATACCTCAACCGTCCCACTCTCAGGTTCAAAAATGAAAAATCTCAGTAGGGCTATGGTAGCTGGAACCAAAAGTCCGATTGTGAACTTTGCAGCAATCGAGTATCCTCTGGGTATCTCCTTGAGTCTCTCGAAAAGCCATTTCAGGTGGTGGCCATGAATCTGGATTGCTTTCAGAGCAGGTTCTCCCAGGAAGATAAGCCTCTGGAGAATAGGTATGAAAATCAGGATGTGAAAATACAATTCCCATGGCGTGTCCCACGTGAAGTGTTCGCTTATCATTCTTACTAGTCACTTGGAGGTGGGTGTTAAAAAAAGCAGGACTTATAGCCCTTTGTGTCAAAGAGAGCAGGCCGCCGTACACAAGGCCATGAGAAACTTGCCCAGGAGCGTATCGAACGCCTGTTTACTTTAGCCGAGGAAAGTTCCAAGAATAATAATCCTGAGGAATCCAAGAGGCTGGTCGAGCTTGCCAGATTGATAGGCAAGCGTTACAATCAGAGATTGAGCAAGTCCCAGCGCATCAAGATCTGCCGAAAATGCAATTCTTTCCTTAATTCGGGGAATTCCAGGAATCGTCTGTCTCCAAAGGGCTGGAAGGTGGTTACCTGCCTGGATTGTGGTTCCATCATTCGACATCGTATTCAGAAACGGGAGGAATAGCTTGGGTGACGATCTACAGGCCAGGAAAAGATTACTGGATTATCTTGAACGTGGGAATTATCTCAGGACAGCCGGGGTCCGAACTGCCATGGAAGAGGTTGATCGCCGAAATTTTGTCAAAACCTCTGACAAATATCTGGCTTACGATGATACCCCCCTGACAATTGGACAGGGACAGACGATCTCGGCCCCTCACATGGTCGCGATGATGCTTGAGGAATTGAAACCCAGAAAAACGGACAATCTTCTGGAAATAGGCAGTGGATGTGGTTACCACGCCGCAGTGGCCTCAAGGATGGTGTCCAGAGTAACAACCATAGAGAGGGTTACCTATCTTTACGAACTGGCTTGTGAGAATCTGGAGGATTTTGATAATGTCCAGGTCGTCAATGGAGATGGTTCCAGAGGTTTTGTCGAGAATTCCCCTTATCAGAAGATAATGGTCACTTGTGGTGCACCCCGTGTGCCTCCTCCCTTGATCGACCAGCTGGAAGTAGGAGGTTTGATGGTGATCCCGGTAGGTGGTCGTGTTGCTCAAGAACTGTTGACCGTAGAGCGTACAGCAGATGGCATATCGGTTTCTCGTCGTCCAGGTGTGGCCTTTGTACCGATGATCGGTATCAATGCCTTTGAGGATTAGTTAGAATCTAACGTTTTCTGTTCTAGTTCTTTTCTATATGATTCCAGGGAATCATTGACACCTTTGTCTGTGATTCCAAGTATTCTGGCAGCCAGAAGAGCCGCGTTTTCTCCCCTTCCAATCCCTACAGCTGCGACAGGCACCCCGGGAGGCATCTGTACAACAGATAGCAAGGAATCCAGATTTCCAGGAGAACTGCTGGAGGTACAGGGTATGCCTATGACTGGTTTGAGGGTGTGGGCTGCAACCACGCCAGGTAGTGCCGCTGAAAGACCTGCCAGGGCTATGAAAATCTCCGCATCCGAGTTCCTGATGATTTCGACTACCCGGTCGGGTGTCCTATGGGCTGAAGCAACGAAAGTCTCATAGCCGATTCCAAATTTGTCCAATATCTTTTCAGCTTTGTTTGCCGTTGGCCTATCAGTTGCGGATCCCATCATGATGACAACCTGAGCCATGCTTCGCAAAAAGCCATAGATATAAGGAAAGTGGTTGTTATGTCAGACTTTAAGAAAGGCCGTCAGTGCGCTTCTGCGCCCGGATAGTGTAGTTTGGAATCACCGAAGCTTGCGGAGCTTCAAACCCGGGTTCGAATCCCGGTCCGGGCGCCACTTCAGGGTATGGGTTCAACTTATTAGACCGGTATTACTGGCGCTCAAGTGTTCACAGACAGGCAAGGGTTACTGACTTTTTCGATACTACTGTTAGGCCATTTTATTTTCTCAACTATGAACACTTCTGGATGAACAGGTCCTAGAACTGAACGCCATATTCTTTTATTGGCCATTCTGTAAGAACCCTGTTGACCACAATCACTCGTTATCTGGTTTCCCTGATTTTTCTCTTGATGGTCCTGACTCCCTTCGCTCAGCCGGCAGATAGTTTGACACTACTACCGGGTGAGACTATTCACCTGGTTGACCCCCGACTCCAAATGGTCTATGAAGAACCTCATTTGTCAGAAGAACTAGGATTAGCACCAGCTCCAGATGATAAAATCAGCCTTATCGCCCAAGTCCGGAATCTGGATCAGCATCACCACTTTTTTGTCGAGAATCTTGGAGGAGAAATAACTTCCAGTTTTCCACGTTTTGATACTTTCGGATTCCTCCTGCCTATCACCAGGGTTCCAGATGTGACATTCTTGCCCGAGTTAGTATGGCTGGAAGCTGATGTCCTGTTTTATCCGGCCCTGGATAATAGTGTTGATTCGATAGGTGCAGATATGATATGGGCTGATTTTGGGTTCAGGGGCGAAGGTACCACGATTGCAATCTTGGACACAGGCATTGATTTTGATCATGAATCTTTGGACGATCTGGATGACAATCCGAATACGGATGACCCCAAGATTGCGGTCGATTCAGATGGTATGCTCGCCTTTTACAATGCCAATACTGACAAAGAGTATCCGGATGAGCAACCACATGATTCAGGAAGTCATGGTACCCATTGTGCAGGAATAGCAGCCGGCACCGGTGGGGCCAGTGGAACTTACTCCGGTGTCGCACCTCAGGCGAATCTGGCGGGCGTTATAGCCCTTGATGGTGGTTCAGGTGATGAACAGGACCTGTTGAGGGCTGTTGAATGGACTATTGCCAACAAGGACCGGTTCTCCATAGGTGTGATGTCGTTGTCGCTGGGAGGTCCAGTGGTCATACCTGGGGCCACTAACAATGGTGCCTCCTCAATCTCTCAGGCACTTGATGTTGCGGTCGAGTCTGGCATAGTCACAGTCGTGGCTATAGGGAATGGGAATCTTGGGATTGCCGCTCATCCCGGTTCAGTCACTTATCCTGGTGATAGTGAAAAGGCGATAACCGTTGGTTCAGTTAATGATGATCACAATCGGGAGGTATATTCGTCCAGAGGGCCAACAGGAGATGGTAGGTTGAAGCCTGATGTGATGGCACCGGGTGGAGCAATAATGTCGGCCAGAGCCAATTCTGGAGATGATTATGTTTCATATTCTGGAACTTCAATGGCAGCACCTCATGTTGCAGGAGTTGCGGCCCTAATACTTCAGGCTAATCCAGCTGTTGCCCCTGATTCGGATTTAGATTATGTCAAGCAGATATTGAGGGAGACTAGCGATCATAGAATACCTTTGGACCTGGATTGTGGTGAATTTTACACGCCAAACAACTGTTATGGTTGGGGTACTGTGGAATTGGTCGGTGCAGTTTCCAGATCACAGGATCTGGATAGTACTACTCTGGAAGGTCCTACGGGAATACAAACCCAGACCAATGAGACCTTCAGTGTTGGTATGAAGTATACCAAGACCGAGTACACCACACGTGGCAAGGATGGTGGAACGGTCAACAATTTCGTGTCAGGGACCGACTTGCCAGATGTCATAAACATGATAGTGAGATATTCTAGTGGGTGGCCAGAGCCAACCACATTCTCAGTCGATGCAGGAGCAGCAACTGGAGTGACGGGTGAAGCGCGTCTCAAACCAGTTTCCGAAGTAGAAGGGCAGTGGGTTATCGAGGCGGCCTTCAATTATACTGGGCAATTGGATTCCGGAGATGTTGCGACCAGTTTTCCGGTTCTGGAATTTGATATTCAGGCTCCCATTTTTAATGATGTCATACCCGTTGCAGTCACCTATACCTTGAATGATATGCAGGGAACGGATCAGGAAATCATGGTTGCATCCTTTACAGATCTCCCTGATTTGGTAATTGAGGAGCTGGTGGTTCCAGATTCAATTCTGGAAGGTCAGGAAGTGACGGTGACCGCCCGGATAGTCAATCAGGGACCAGGACCTGCACGTCAATACAGTGTCGATTTCTCAAGTGATGACATAATTTTCAAATCGGCCGATGATTACAGAGTCCTGGAGTCGGATGAGGCAACCAATGTGCAGGTAGAATGGATAGCTGAGGGGGGCACCCATATTTTGAAAGCCAGTATTCGGGGAGTGACACCTCAAGATGAAGATCTTTCGAATCAGGAGCTTCAGACAACAGTCGTTGTCGGTGATTTCGTTGATTCCCAACCACCTCTGGTTTTCATAACCGAACCTTACCAGAATGAGATTGTTTCTGGCTTGGTAGTCGTCAAAGGAACTGCCAGTGATAACAATATTGTGGATCACGTCGAGGTCCGTGTCGTACCTAATACTTGGGATAGGGCAAATGGTTATCAGAACTGGGTCTGGGCCTGGAATACCAGTCTGGATCTGAATGGACGCTACACACTGGAGGCCCGTTCGTTTGACGGTTTCAATTTTTCAGCAGTTTATTCAGTTGAGGTCGAGGTCACAAATGATGGGGCGAACAGGAGACCTACAGCTGATCTCGAGGCCAATTATTATGAGGTTTATGATAATGAAAAGATTATTTTCTCGGGGAACAGGTCATCTGATGATTCTGCGGTTGTCAAGTATCATTTTGAGTTTGGTGATGGCAGAGAAACAGATTGGATTACCGACTCCTGGGTTGAGTATTATTTTGAAGAAGCTGGAGAATATGAGGTCATTTTGAATGTTGAGGATGATGAGGGCGTTAGGTCATCCTCAGGGGATATGGTAACGATCACAGTCAATGAGAAGATCGATAATGGTAATCCTGTGGCTGTAATGTTATCACCTCAGGCGGGAACGGAATATAGTAGTGATAAACCAGTCCAACTCTCTTCACAGGGTTCAACAGACCCGGACAATGACGAACTGATGTTTACCTGGTCCAGTAGTCTGGATGGTGAGCTTTACACGACACCCAATTTCTTTACGGAAGTGTTCCTTAGCGATGGCCTTCATATCATCACACTTACGGCAGTTGATCCTCAAGGTGCATCGGATTCTATATCGCGTCAGGTGACAGTCATTCTTGAGAGCGATTCATTCAGTGAGGAAAATCCGTTGTTGACCTCACCAAATCCTCTTGTTACACTATTGATGATGGTTTTAGTATCCCTCGTGTTCAAGCGGAGAAACTAGTTTCCGCTGTATTCTACTCTTGAGACCTCATTTTCCCAAAGTACCAATTTGACGAGATTCCCCACTTTGGGTTTTAGATTCTCCCAGATCCATTCGACCAGTACCTCACTGGTAGGATTCTCCAGACCTTCAAGGTCATTCAGGTAATTATGGTCCAGTTTCTTTTTTAGAGACTCAAAGTTGTCTTCAATCTCAGAAAAATCCACCACAAATCCGGTTTTAGGATCAATCATCCCTTCAACATGAATCTCCAATTTGAATGCCAGCCCGTACAAATTGCTACAGGGGTGTTCCTTTGGTACTTTGGTCAGTTTACGTGCAGATTCAAACCGAACTATTTGTACTAGTCGATGCATCTAAAGATTGATTACGTCACCAGGTTCTGGCATTATCCATCTTCTCTGCTTGTATTTTTTCAATACTTCGTTTCTGTCTTTTCGTAAGTTTCGGTTTACATGAATCAGGGCCATTTTCTTGGGCCGGGCCATGTCATCCAGTCTCTCTAATTGCTGCATTGAACAATGAGTCTTTGTTCCAATGATTATAACCTCTTTTTTGAAGTTCTTGACAGTACCATCCATTGTATAGGCATCATGAACTAACAAATCTGCGTTGGTGTAAAGTTTAGACGCTGTTGGTGTAAACATACCGTCACCGGAATAACAGAAAACCTTGGTAGGGCTTCCAGCTTCCAATCTTAGACCCAGGTTCTGAACAGAATGCCTGGTGTTGACAACTCTTAGATTCCAATCATCCCATCGATGTGATCTTTGTAATTCCCTGAATCTCAGGGTAAAAGGTAGCTTGGCTACCATTCCTTGGTACGCCACCTCCATTAGTCTCTCTACATTTCTTTGGGAACCGACAGGTCCAAAAAGGTAGAAAGGTCTGGTTCTTCCATCTTCTTCCATCCTCTTCATCAATGCAGGTAGACCGAAAATGTGATCTGCATGGAAATGAGATATGAAGATCCCATCTAAATAATCTGGTCTCTGAGATTTATGCCAAACGGAAGGCGGAGCTGTGGCCCCACAATCTACCAGCATTCTTCTTCCAGCTGCCTCCACCAACATACAGGTATTTGTATAGTCCTCGTCAAATCCTTCTCCGACACCCAAGAAAGTTATCTTCATTTTTGACACCCTATTATAGTCAAGTCTAAAGTTGTGTTGATAGGCCTATTCATCAGATAATCAATTTTTGTCATTATTTTTCACCTTTACAAAACTTGCAGAACCAGAAATCTGCACAAATTGTAGCTTCCGCAGACATGGCAATTATATAAAACTAAGCAGTAACCTTTATCAAATAGGAGTTCCCAGTTATCTATTTCGCCTTCTGAAACCTTCCAGATATTTGTAAACCGAACCGTGTTCAGAACCACCCAGAACCATGGATATAGCTACTTTGGCAGACTCTAATCCATTCAGGTCGGAGATTATAGATACGGTGTGTCCTTGAATTGCCAGATCACATCCAGTCATATCCTCAATGATATGCCGTGTTTTTCCTTCTTTACCAATCAATCTCCCTCTTACAGTACCCAGTCTCTTCTTTGATTTTCCAACATAATTCCTGATATCGACAACTTCCAGATAATAATCCATTTCCAGAAGTTGATAAGCTTTCTCAGGATTGAAACCTCTCCCAATGGCTCTGGCGGCATTTATTACCTGCAGGCCCTTCAATGCATCATTTTCATTCGGCGAAGATATCTCAACTACACCTTCTCTCGAGTCAATATTCAGAACACAACCGCTTAGTTTTTCCAGTTTTCTTTTTGTCTTACCCTTGGGTCCGATTACAGCTCCAATTCTGGAAAGAGGGACCCTGATAAGATTCATTGATCAAATACCTCTTTTTCTAATCCCCTAATCTGTTTTTTCCAATAACGATACATGTTTTTCATATCCCTTTTATGCAATTCATCGTACATTGGGTGTCCTTTTGGAACAGCTTGCCCGACATCAATAATATATGGTTTTTCTCTAACATTCAGTATGTTATATTCACTCAGATCACCATGACTTAAATTTTTGGAACGGTAGGCCTTGATGGATTCAATCAATTGATCCAGAAAATCCTTCGGGTCTTGTGGCGGTAATTCCCTTACAGGAGGATAAGGCCGATATCGCCACCCCATATATTGCATTACAAGTATGTTTTTGTAAACATGGAAGGGTCGCGGTACTACCGCACCGGCGGCTTTCATAGCATACAGGTTCTTGTATTCTTTCTGGGCCCATGTGAACACCCTATCGCGATGGCTATTGCCGATGTTTCTGAATCTGTGATCTCCTTCAATATACCGGTTGAGTTTACGAAAGGTGGCAGTGTTCAAACGATATATCTTTACGGCCCTGTTCCTGCCATCAAAGGTTTTTGCCCGGAATATGTTAGCCTCTTTCCCAGTTGCAATCATATTCTCGATTGTACCGAAAATACCACGATTGAATAACTGCTGGATGTTTCTTAAGGTAGTCTCGTCAAAGACATCATCTACCGTTTTGCGCCATTCCTTGTCTTTGTTCGATTTCTTTAGTTTGCTTAGAGCCCAATCGATGTCTTGAATCTTATTTTGCATATCAGTAAATATCTAGTATCTCAGGTATCTTACCCCGGCGTTTTAAATTGGCAGTCTGGGTTGGAGTATATCGAAATTTAACATCAGCTTTGCTATCTTGGAAAGACCAGGGTACCACGATTAACAGATCGTTTTCCCTTATCCACATTCTTCTTCTCAGTTTTCCAGGAATTCTACCCATTCGGCGTATTCCATCTTCACAAATAACCTGGAGTCTTGATCCACCCTGAAAGGTCTCTGCTACAGCGAACATTTCCCCTTTGGGTTTGTATGGTAGACTGACCCTTAGAGCAACTTCCCCATCATCGGCTTTTTTTTTGGGTTTTGCTTTTTTTTTGGGTTTTACTTCTTTAGCCTCTTCCTTAATTTCAGATTCTTCAGCAGATTCTTTCTGAATATCTGGCGATTGTTCATCTTCAGAAGAAGTCACAGCGGCGTTCAAATGTGTTCCCATATAAGATTGCCGCCAGAGAGCTTTAGGACACCTCTCCATCTAAGTTCTAGTGAGTAACAACCAAACACCATTGTTCAAGCACCATCTGCAACTCGGGGCCAAGATAGCTGAGTTTGCCGGTTGGGAAATGCCCATACAGTATAATGGGATCATTGCTGAGCATAAGGCAGTAAGAGAACGTGTTGGCATCTTTGATGTGTCTCATATGGGCCAGATATTTATCAGCGGGCCAGACACAGTGGCATTTCTTTCATACGTTACAACTTGGGATATGAAACGCCAGAAAGATAATGATTGTAGATACTGCCATATTCTGGACAATGATGGAAGAATAATTGATGATATCATAGCCTATACCTTCACATCAGAAGAATATATGATCATACCCAATGCAGCAACGATTGCCACAATCTTCTCATGGTTGCTTGAAAATTCTGGAGACTTCGATGTCCATATCAAGAACTCATCTAATGACTTTTTTTGTCTAGCTCTGCAGGGGCCGGAAGCACCTAGGTTGTTGGGTCAACATCTCAACACTTCAGTCAAGCCATTTCGATTGGTAAGAGAGAGAAATACGATTGTTAGTGGTACCGGATATACTGGGGAGGAAGGATGCGAAATAATCGGACCATCTGAAGAGGTGAAAGGACATTGGGAGTCCTTGGTCGACATGGGAGCCGAACCGGTAGGTCTGGGCGCTAGAGACACACTACGTCTGGAAAAAGGATATTTATTATCTGGTCAAGATTTTGATGGAACTCAAACAACTTTGGAAACTAATTATTCATGGGTTATAGACTGGGATCACGAGTATATTGGGAAGACGGCCTTGATTTCCCAAAAAGATGGAACTTACGCTAAATTGAAGGGAATAATACTTGATGAACGAGGTGTCCTGAGACCCGGTCTTCCGGTCTTTTACAACGGTAATGAGATATCTAGTTTGACGAGCGGTTCCATGTCCCCTACAATCCGGAAAGGAATAGGGTTGGCCTATCTTAACCTTCCGATTAATTCAAGGGTAACCGTAGTGGTACGCGGTAATCACTTAAATGGTCACGTGGTGCGGTTGCCATTCTTATGAGCTTAGTTCCAGATAACCTGAATTACACCGTGGAGCACGAGTGGCTCAAAGTCCAGGAAGACGGTCAAGCAAGGGTTGGGATTACAGATTATGCTCAGGATTCATTGTCTGATGTTGTTTTTGTTGAATTACCAGAAGTTGGCGAACAATTTATCAGAGGTGACGTTATGGCAGTCGCTGAATCCGTTAAAGCGGCCAGTGACATCTATGCACCTATTTCAGGAAAAATCGTATCAATCAATGAAAAGCTGGAGGAGTCTCCGGAATTGGTCAATGAATCACCTTATGAATTTGGCTGGATGGTTTTAATTGAACCCGAAGGTGAAGTCAATGGTTTACTGGATGCCGCATCTTATAGAGAATCAATAGATTGATCAAGCATCTGAAAGTTCCAGATAGTGAAGCTCAGGAATCCAAGGAATTCTTGGAATCCATTGATGCCTTGAACCGCGATTTCTTGCCAATAAAAAAAGAGGGCTTTGTGCTATGGCCGCTTAATTTTGCGGTTGAAGGAGAGATAGTTGAATGCCAAGGTTTAGTCACTAACCGTTCTTCAAGAGATTACAGAAACAGATTGTCCCCTGAGATCAGGAAACTTGCACCCAGGGCTTTCGATATATTTGGGGATATAGCGATTATACGTTTACCTGATGAACTAAGTGAATCTTCGGATTCTATTGCTCAGGCCCTTCTGGATAGCAATTCGAATATCTCCAAAGTCGCTCTGGACTTGGGGGTTGGAGGTCAGTATAGGCTTCGAAAACTGGAGTTGATTGGAGGTGAACCAGGTTTTGTCTCAGTTCACAAGGAGAACGGCCTGACGTTCAAATTGGATATATCCAGAGTCTATTTTTCTCCACGATTAGCTATGGAAAGGCAGCGTATCTCCGAATTGGTTGATTCCGGTGAAAAAATATTGGATGCCTTTGCGGGAGCGGCACCGTTCTCAGTGACTCTGGCCAGGAGAGGGTGCAGGGTTACGGCGGTCGACGCCAATCCAGATTCCGAGAAGTGGGCACATGATAATTTCCGTCTTAATCATATTCCCGTATCAGATTACAGATTCATTTGCTCCAGGATTGAGGACGCGGCCGCAGATCTGGACTATTATGATAGAATAATAATGAATAACCCTACCAAATCACTTTCTTATGTTGATCTCCTAAGTCCTTTGGTGAGACCTGGGGGTTATATTCATCTCTACTGTATGGCCCCCAAAGATGGAAGTCTGAATGTAATGGAGAATTTTGGTTCAGAGTTTGAATGTACGAGAACACGGGAGGTTCATCCATACTCACCAGCTACTTCTCTCATGGTTTTTGACATAAAGAGAGTGATTTCCAATGTCCAAAGTGGAAACCAGTAAGTTTTTATATTGGTTATTGAAAAATGGGATTTATTTTATTAAGGCCTTGTCAATGATGGTAAGCCGTTTCTATTTCAGTAGTGCGGTATTAGGACAAAACGAGAAGGTGTGCAAAAATGAATGCAAACGTATCAAAGTCAGACTCCCTATACGGGAAAATGACAGCAGTCTTTGTTGTGGTCCTGTTGGCTTTCAGTGGTTTTTCACTGTTGGCATCAGCAGGCTCCAATGATGAGCAAGAAAGCGAGATCACTTCGGGTATTACCCTTGGTGAGGCTTTAGTTTCTGATGAGGGCGTAGAGGCTTTAAGTGAGCTAAATATGATTTTCCCAGGTCAGGAAATACCCATAGCATCGACTATGGCAGATGGTGCATTCGCACCAGCTAAACAAGACGCTGGCAAAGCCAAGGTCTTATTGGTCGATGATGACGGAGAGAATTGGATGTCCGGACCATGGCTTGAAGCATCCCACATCGCGACCGCCTTGAATGACGGTGGTTATTCGTACGATGTTTTCCGCGTTGGAAGATGGGGCGGAACCAACAAGGAGCTTCCAAGTGGGGATACCGGTCTTTCAATGGTTGACGATTATGAAGTGGTCATCTGGTATTCCGGATGGAATACTCAGATCCTTTCAGGTTCTGAACAGTCAGTCCTATCAGACTATCTCGATGGGGAATGTGGTGGAGCAGACAGCTACTGTACAACCAACAGGAACATGTTTGTTTCGACCCAGATGAGTGATTGGTTTGACTCTGCCGCAGGTAGCTTCCAGAACAATTACATGCACTCGGATACTTATTATTCCTCCTATATTGTTGTAGATGGGACCTCGAACCCAATGAAGGGTGTAAGTGGTTCTATTTTTGATGGTAAGGAATATTCAACGGATACCGCTGGTGTACACTATCTGGACCGACCCTGTGGTAACAAACCCTATGACAATACAGCCACCGGTGCTTTCTGGATGGACGCTCGTAAGGGTGCAGCAGATGGTCATGAGTACCACGCAGTTCAGTTTCCAGTAGATGGCTATGTAGGTCCACAGACCCACAAGGCTTTCATGTTTGCCGATGAGATTGGTGTGTTCGACAAGAGATCGGACAGGGCTGATTTCTTTGCAACCGTCCTTTCATGGATGGAAGTAACAAAGGAACAGACCCAGAACGTGGATATTGGAATTGGGGGAGTAGATATACCAAATCACGTTCAATACTGGAGATCCGTTGAAGCTATGGTTCCAGTAGATCTTAGAATAACGGTTACCAACTATGGTATGCTACCGCAGGCTAGCACAGCAGTTCACCTTAAGTTGAAGAACGAATTCGGTCAGGTTCTGTTTGATAGTACCTTCGACACAAGGGCTTTCCCTGAAGGTCATTCAATGCACATCTCGGATTCAATGCAGAGCGGAGACAGTATTGTCTTTACTTTCAACAAGGAGAATGACCGCTTGCAGCGTATATACGATGGTGTTGATGAGAACAAGGCTCGTCATGTTATTTTCACAAGTGCAGGAATGGATAAAATTGTAGTGGAAGTTATGCATACTGGAGACCAAGGGGCGGCTAACAACTACGTTCAAGCCGATGTGGGAGTGGGCAAGTGGATTGAGAATGGTGAACATCCAGATGACGAGATTGGTCCAAGCATAACCTTCGGAGATACGGATGATAACGGTGCAAACAGTCTGGACCACATAAACTATCACCGTGTCAGCAGCTATGATATGGATGCTGATGGTTGTGGATGGGCAGTCACGACAGATACCGATGGAGATGGTGTCCCTGATTGTGTAGGTGATGGAGACACACTCAACAAGACGGTACGTTCAGTTTATCATGAGGGTAAGTCAGCTTTGGCCTCTTTCCCGAATTATCCAAATGACCCTGCTGGAAACTCAAACGGTTGGTACAAAACTAATGCAAATCCAGCTAATTGTGATTGGAGCAGCTTTGGTGACAGCGATTGTCCCAAGTTCACTGCAGAACCGTATGAGGATGATTATTTCGTTTCCCCACCTATGGATTTGACGGCTATGGATGAAGTGGTTATAGGTATGTTATTCACTGGTTGTATGGAATCCGGTGACTACTTCCGTATGCAGATCTCCAAGGATGGAAACTCATGGACAAACTTGATCAATTACTCTGGATTCTGTCCAGGTGAGGGTGCATGGTATCTCTGGGGTGGTTCTAACACCAAGTATCAGGGATATACACTCGGAGCTGACTGGTATGGTTCTGATGATACCGATTCCGTCTACTGGAGAATTCAGATGGATGCAGATAGTGATCAGGTAACAGAAAGCGGTAGCCGGCCATACATGGGCTGGTTCATTGATGAGATTGTTTTCCGTGGAACAGAAAGGATAACCCGTGATGTTGCTGTTGGGGATGTTACTGTCGATAACGACTTTATCGTTAAGAATAATGGCGGTAACAGTCTATGGAGAGAGATCAACGCTACGGTCATAAATGCTGGTGAAGCAGCATGGACTGATCTACCTGTCAAGATATCTGTGACTAATTTACAGGGTGAGGATGAGTCTGGACTCTTGGATAATACCCAGCCTTCGATTCCAAACCTTGCTGGAGATTCACGCTATGGCGATGTTAAACCTGGAAAAGGTAATGAGGACCAGACAGAGTTGTTCTCATTATTCCAGTGCATGGGTGCCAATACATATTACGCTACGGTGGAGGTGTTAGTGCCGGCTGGTAAGGACTTCTTCCCGTGGAATAATTCCATGACAGTGTCATTCCGTGTGTTTGATACTTTCTTCTTCGATGATGTGGATAGCGATAGGGATCCTTATTCCTATACTACTGTGAACAGGTTGTCTGCTTCCCAGAATAGCTGGGTGGAGCGAGACGTAGACAATATTGCATATTCGGGGCAGTATGTCTGGCAATATGCTAAGGAAAGTGGATATAGTAAATCCAATCCGACCATAGCTGGTGGTTCTGACGATAGTCTGATCACGCAGGATAACTTTGATCGTGATGGAACTGGCACTAGGTTCGTGTACGACGTCAATGTAGACCTCAGAGCTGCTTTCAAACCAATTCTATCATTTGCCATCAAATGGAACTTAGACTCAGGAAACAGACTTGAGGTAAGAGCAGCCACTGATTTCGACAGTGACCAGAAGATTTCTTCTGGAACTTGGACAGTCATAAAGACCTATGATGGAGATTGTGGTTGTGTATGGTCAAGTCCTGATAAAGACCAATGGGTCGTTGAAGAACTAAGCCTGGACGCTTTTGAAGGCTATCAGACCTGGATTGACTTTAGAGTGGTGACTTCGTCGAATGGCGGAGGCAAGGGAGTTATGATAGATGACCTGTATGTCATTGGTAATGAATATCGTAACAACTTGGATATCACAGACGTCTCAACTGATCGCTATGCAGCTTCTGGTGGAGAGCATGATTTGTCTGTTACAGTTAAGGGAATAGGCTTAGAGCCTCAGACGAGTGTGACGGTTACGGCCGTCATGACAGACTCCAATGGTCTGCGTGTCTGGCCTGCTGACCGTTCCTTCAACTACTTCACGGTTCCAGTTGATCTTGAAAAAGGTGAAACCTTTACTGTTGATCCAACTACCGCCGGTAGTGACTGGACTTGGGGCTCCGGCCTTTCGCCTGGAATTTACCAGATGAGAATCACGGCTTGGAGAGATGATGAACAACAGGTTCATGATGAGAACCCAGCCAATAACATCAAGACAATTACAATTGTACTTGGTGCTGCACTTCTGACTGGTGATGAATGGACAACGGGTAGTGGCTGGAGTGAAGGTTCCTACGTCTGGGATGGAGAAAATGATGGGTCCTTAACATCAGATTCCTTCGATGTCTGGAACAGCAAACCTTTCTTGGTTGTAGAAGCCGAGTATGATTTAACAGATGCTCATGTGAAAGCTCAGGTTAGGGCTGGTTCAAGTGGTGCCTGGTATGATGTAAAGTGGAGAGCTGCAGACCAGCAGTCAACTTTGTACTCCATACCCGGAGCAAACTATACCCAGTTGCCTGATCGCTGGACTGGTAGCAGCAGTTTCGATAACGCAACCAAGCAGACTTTCTTTGCTGATTTGGGAAGCGTAGAGCAGTTGAGTGATGGTTCAGGTAATCTACAGGACCAGTACGTCCGTAATTCCATGCAGATTCGTCTGGCTGGAACTAACACAGGTTCTGGTGATGGTGGGACTTTCACCGCATATTATCCATCTGTGTTTGGTTTGGATGACTATTCAGTAGATGTCAAGGAGATATCACCAACTACTCAGAATGGTGAACCATCTTCATCTACTGGTGATTCGGTAATTCGAACTTACACTGTTAAGATAAACAACTATGGAGCCGCTTCGGACGCTGCAGTAGTCGATTTTGTTGTAACGGTCCCTGATAATTCCTTTGTCACTTTAGATGATGGAACTAATGCTATAATGGATTCAATCCTTCAGCAGGGTAAAGACAGTGTTGTGGCTATCAAGCCAATAAGTGGTTCATGGGGTGGAGGTCGTGATGACCTCAGTGGTGGTGATCAAACAGCCTACATCAACGAGGGTGGTCTCATAACCTGGCCCAGTGGAACGACAGAATACTCTTCCACGACAGGCTGGAGAATAAACAACCCAACCAAGTCCAATTGGGACAGTGTTGCTGGTAAGCCTAGTGAACCAACCGCTTCGAGCCTTGTTGCTCCCGGTTCGGTAACTACTGTTTCAGTAGATGTTACCATTGGTTTTGCGGCTTGGGCTCCACCTGGAACCTATAGTATTCAGGCCGATGCACGTTCTTGGTCTGACTATGACAACACTTTTACTAGTGGTGATTCAGACGGTCAAGCAACTATGGTCATAGCCAAACCAGACCTTTCCATTGGAAGTAATGTAAGATACATTTCCCATGCTACAGGATGGGGTGAATCTGGTGTCGGATGGGAAAAGAAGACCGGCGGAGGAGAGGATCCATATTTCAGTTTCATGTTTGAAGTATTGAACTCTGGCACTGAGACAGTTGGAACCTTCAAGGTTGGACTATTGGACTTTGAGAGTAATCCTCTGGGTGTTCAAGTGGCAATCTACTGGACCAGTAGTGGTTGGGCTATAGATGAGACCAGGACTACGGCTGAAGGTGCTGGGATTGTCGTAGAGGGCAACAAGAAGTATGTTACCTTCAAGGCCACTGCAGCGCAGTTAGGTATGTCTGCAGGTCCCGGAGAAGCTAAGAGTGGTGCATACACCTTCTATCTGGCTGTAGATACGGAAGATTCGGTTGCTGAGTCCAACGAGAACAATAACCGCGTTCCAATCACTATAACAGCTGTGAAGGAAGTAAACACGATACCATCTTTCTCATTGTCGTTAATGAGCATGACCTTGAGTGGCTTATTGGCTGCTGTAGGTATTGCCTTCAGACAGAGAGAAGAAGAAGAGTAAGAACTCTGATTCACAAACCTGGGTCGCAAAGGGGGCCTCTAGCCCTCCTTGTGTCCTCAGTACGCGTTGGTTCAGCTTTTGCTCTGAGTGCTTTGGTGATAGTTGTGGTGCTGCAAGCCTCATCCCACATGGCCTGAATGCGACTTACAGCGAAGGTGTGACAACAATCAGTTGATCATCTGAACAGAATCGCCCAGTGAGGATAGACTGTCTTTAATATCCTCTAATTCCGATTCACTTTCAGGAATGGAGGCAACTAACATAACTACTTTCACACTGGAACCCATAGAATCATCGATTCGTAGTCCCCAGATCAGATTAACATCATCGGAGAGTTCGTATTCTAGAGCTGAGACAACTTCAGAACAATTGTTCATCGTGAGTTCATTACCTGTGGCAATGTGTAGCAAGACAGCTTCTGCGCCCTTGTAATCAGAGCCTATGAGTGGACTCAGAATGGGATTACACAGAATCGCATCAAGAATATCACCAGGTTCAGAACTCTCGGATTCACCATAGAGGACTTTTGCATTGCCGCCAGTTTCTATAATTTTTCTTAGATCAGCAAAGTCCACATTAATGGTGGATGGTTCGGTCACTATTTCTGATAAGGACTGTACGGTTTCAGTTATCAGATCATCCATAACTCGGAACGCTTGTCCCATAGGGTATTTACCTTTTGTAACATCATTCAGTTTTTCATTATCTAATTCTATAACACAATGACTATTGTTTTTTAGTTCCAGTAATCCTCTGATTGCACTTTTCCGCCTATTTATTCCCTCAGTGCCAAAAGGCAAGACTGCGACACCAACTACCAAGGCCTCGGTCTCCCTTGCATACTGCGCAACTACGGGAGCAGCTCCGGTACCTGTACCTCCACCCATGCCGGCAATTACGAATACCATATCAGCTCCATCTACCATAGTTCTCAGGATTTCTTCATCTTCCTCTGCACATCTTCTTCCTAAATACGGATCTCCTCCTGCTCCCCTTCCTTGTGTTATTTTTGCTCCTAGGACTGTTTTGAAATCAGCCTGAGAATTATTCAGGTGCATGGCATCTGTGTTAAGTGCAAAAGTTTCTACACCCTTTATCTTGCGAGAGTACAAACGGCTCAAGGTATTGTTACCAGCACCACCTACACCTATTATCTTTATTTTTGGAGGGGCAATAAATTCCATCAGGTCACTACTATCAAAACTCTCCAGACGTTCCATCATGGAGTTCTAATCACTCCCATAGTCCGAAAAGACCATTTTTCTTCTATTGGTCATGGTCCCAACTTCATTACTGAGGAACTGGTACTCTTTTTCATCTTTCAGTTTGGCTATAGCATACTTTTCGATGGCTTCAGAAACGAGATGATCTATGCTTCCAAATCCTTTCCCCTTAAGATCATGAAGTTTGTCCCTGATCAGTTCAGGCATGGTTATGGATATTGCGCCTTCAGTTGGAGAGGCAGTATTACGATCTAGATATTCATCTAGAGCTTTTTGAAGTATTTGATTATAAGATTTAACATTTACAGCATTATCCTTATCGGTCGCCCAATATTCTAGTCTAGCTGCCCTTTCAGGGTCCAAACGGACAGTTAACCGATTTGTAGTTAGAGGTCCTAAGGGGGCCATATTATTCCCAAACAAGAGAAAGCAGTATATAAACTTAATGCTTTTTGACACATATAATGTGCCATTGATTTTATTATTAAGCATAAATCTATTCTTTTATAGTGTCAAATCTGCGTCATACTTTCGGTAGCCTCTAATCAATATAAAGTACTATGTATACTTGAGCGTGCCCTGCAAATCGTGTGAGCTTGAGCCCGTGATAAGTCGTCGTTATTCTGGTGAAATACTATGCAGGAAATGTTTTTTCAGATCCTTCGAGAAGAATGCTGATAAGGAATTGCGTACTCAGATCAATAACCTGAGTTCTAGCTCTGAGTTGAAGATAAATCGAATTGGAGTTGGACTTTCTGGTGGAAAGGATTCAACAGTATCACTATACATTTTGAATAAGTACTCTAGGAATAGAGGGATTGATCTTATCGCTCTTTGTGTAGATGAGGGTATTGAGGATTATCGTTCGGAATCGTTGGAGTATGCTAAGAAACAATGCTCTGACCTAGGTGTGGAAATAAGAATCACTTCTTACAAGGATTTGATAGGAATGACATTGGACGAACTTTTGCGGAAGGCCCCTCCCGTTGCTTCTCCCTGTTCACCATGTGGTGTCTTAAGACGTAGATCATTGAATAATATGGCCAAGAGTGCGAATGTGGATTGTATGGTTTTAGGACACAATCTTGATGATTTCTCTCAAACCGTTCTGATGAACCACTCTAGAGGTGACGTTTCCCGTCTTGTCAGGATGGCACCACACAAACATGTCCAGTCAGGTTTTGTTCCCAGACTGCTACCGCTTCGGCGTTTACCGGAACAGGAAGTTTATCTTTATGCATTCTTAAAAGGTATGAATTTCCATGATGGGGATTGCCCGCACGCAGGTAAAGCCCAAAGAAACCTTTTCCGTAAGATATTACTCGAACTAGAGGATAAACAACCTGGTACCCGTCATTCTCTCCTTAACGGTATGGAGAGAATAAGAGAGAATTCTCCAGCTCCTTCCAAATTATTCTCATGTCCTTCTTGTGGGGAACCATCAGGAGGAGACAGACCTTGTGTATTCTGTCGTGAATTCGGAAGTTTTGCTGTTTAGTCTAAAGACCTGTTAATCTATACTAACTATGACGATCTCAAAGATCAGGTCTTCTCCAGTTAGATCGCTTGTCCCAGTTTCACCGTATGCATCTTTGGCCGGAATCCTTACAGCTAATGACTGTCCCTCATACATTCCTACCATCTTTGCATCAAAACCAGGTATCATTCCTCTAGCCCCATCACAGTCTTCATGAGTACTCGGAGAATCACATCCAATGTTTTCTGCACTTAGAGTATCAGTATGTCTATTATCATTTGTAACCCCTGATTTCCGGTTTTCATAATTGTCCCATATGTATTCCATACTTGAGTCAAATAGTTGCGCATTTCGGGCTAGAATGCCTGTGTAGTGAACACTCACTGAGTTGCCCACAGAGCTCAGATTCCCAAATGTATGGTCTGTGTTAACATCTAACCTTACCTCCGCCTTCTGGCTAATATCTCCTTGCGACCTTACTGACAAGTTTGCATACAATAGTCCTGTGGACGAAGCTGATGTTTTCACATTGATTATGATCGGTTTCATTTTGTTTCTAGCCAAGATTATCGATTCGTATCCTTCTTCAATAGTTATTGTAAATCCGCCATCATTGGATTTTACATCTATATCAAACGTATCGGTTATGGAACCTGTATTCTCTACTATTAATACAAAGTCAGTGTCATATCCAGGTTCCGTGTCATGATTATTAGTCAAGAGTTTGGCAGCTACTCCATGTTCCACAACGGGTGCCTCTTCTACCATCGATGTGAAGTAGAGTGCACTTCCGATCAACAGGATAACAAGTAACAATGCGATCAGAGCTGGTCTGGTGTCCGGCCTAGCTGCCTTGACGCCCTCTTCACGATATGTAGGAATGGCAGCTTTCGGGTTGCCTTTTTTCCTCTTGGCTTTCAACGCCATATCTTTACTACTCGGATGCTTTACAAAAAGATGACGTTCTAATTTCTATGTTTGGAACGGAACAAGAAAGCTTTCAAAGTGTATTTCCATATGTCTGGATTTTCTCTCATTCTTCTAAGGGAATAAGCATACCACTCGGGACCATATGGGATGTAGTATCTTATTTTGTGTCCCTTGTCTCTCAGCCTCTCTAGAGTTCTGTCTATAGGTACTCCCGACAGAGCCTGAAACTCATATTTATCTTTGGGATATCCAAGTTCTTTGACTAGTGCTTCTATTTCATTTATCAGCCATTCATCATGTGTGGCAAATCCGATGTAGACTTCATTTTCGATCATTACTCTGGCAGAGTCTAGATAGTTGTCTCGAACTTCCTGATAACCTTGGTATGCAATTTCTGAGCTTTCCTTGTATGCTCCCTTACAGAGTCTAAGATTAGTATCGTGTGAGCGATCCTCCCTTACTATTGCTTCAACATCATTTACCGTTCTTCTCATATAAGCTTGAAGCACAGTTCCACATTTTGGATAGTAGTCTTTTGCTTTCATACACATGTTGATCGTCGCTTGTGTTACACTAGAATTCTCCATGTCTAGTCTCACAAAATTGTCGTATTCTCGGGCCTTGTCCAAAACAACGCTTAGATTATCCCAGCAAAGCTCCTCATTGATTCTAAGACCTAGTGCAGTGAGTTTGAGAGATACATTACAATCTATTCCAAAATTCGCGATTCCCTCGACTAGTTCGCAGTAAGAGTCCCTTGCCTTGTTTGTTTCGGTTCTGTTATGGACCTCTTCGCCCAACAGGTCTAGGGTGGCTGAGAAGCCCTTAGAGTTAACTAATTTTGATAGTTTTAGCCCATCTTCTAATTTATCACCAGCAACATAGACAGAGGCAATTCTTCCAATAATAAACTTCGGCATCCAGGGTGCAGTTCTGGCAACAATACCGTTTAGAATTCCCATTGGATCTCATACAAAACCGTGTTTATTATATAACATCCGTGGTCGATTTATACAGGCCTGTCTAGCCCCGATTATGAATCCAGCCTCAGTTATCTGCAGCGGAGGAAATCTGGAAGTTCCCAACAATCCCATAATTCCAGTAATTATTGGGGATGGCATAGGCCAGGATATCACTCCGGTAGCGATCAAGGTATTGGATGCCGCCGTCCGAAAGGCATATGGTAACGATAGAAAGATATCATGGAAACAGATACTGGCTGGGGAGGAGGCGTTCAAACAGACCGGTGAATGGTTGCCTGACGAGACACTAGCTTCCATCAGGAAGCACTTGGTTGCGATAAAGGGCCCATTGACAACCCCGGTTGGTGGTGGTTTTAGGAGTCTTAATGTGACATTAAGACAGCGTCTGGATTTGTTCGCATGTGTCCGTCCGATTCGTTGGTTCAAAGGCGTCCCAAGTCCCGTTAAGGAGCCGGTTAAAGTGGATATGATAATATTCAGGGAGAATACAGAAGACATCTACGCGGGTATTGAGTGGAAAGCTAATAGTGATGACGTCAAGAAAGTAATTGAATTTCTTAAAAACGAGATGGGTGTCTCTAAGATCCGTTTTCCAGATACAAGTGCGATAGGTATCAAACCCGTTTCTAGTGAGGGTACCAAGAGACTTGTTCGCGCGGCCATTAGATATTCGATTTCAAATTCCAAGAAGTCTGTGACCTTGGTTCATAAGGGGAATATAATGAAGTTCACTGAGGGTGGATTCCGAGATTGGGGATACGAACTTGCCCGGGAAGAATTTGGTGCTCAGCCTATTGACGGTGGTCCATGGCACAGCTTCAAGAATCCTGAGAATGGAGACCGGATAGTGGTCAAGGACGTAATTGCTGACGCAATGTTACAGCAACTCCTTACTCGCCCTTCAGAATATGATGTTATTGCTACCCTGAATCTGAATGGAGATTATATTTCGGATGCTCTTGCAGCCCAGGTTGGTGGAATTGGCATCGCTCCCGGTGCGAACATAAATTATGATACAGGGCACGCATTGTTTGAGGCAACACATGGTACAGCACCCAAATATGCAGGTCAGGACAAGGTCAATCCTGGGTCAGTAATTCTATCGGGTGAGATGATGCTTTGCTATATGGGGTGGACGGAGGCTGCAGATCTCATTGTAGAGGGAATGCAGAAGGCTATAGAGGCTAAGACCGTCACTTATGACTTTGAGAGGCTGATGGACGGTGCTAAATTGCTAAAATGTAGTGAGTTTGGTGATGCCATCATTGATAATCTGTGAATCTTCAGGATATACCCACAATTGCTACAGCAGAAGAACTTGTAGATAGAGCCCTGAGAAGAGCTTCAAAGGTTGAAGAAAGTGTTAGGAATGCAGATTATAGGGCTCGTTTAACTGCTGTTAGAAAAATACATTCCGTTTCCGACAATATTGCAAATCCCTTGCAGACCTACGTCAAGGCTTTCCCTTCGTTTGATAACATTCATCCATTTGATAGATCAATAATAGATCTGACAGTGGGTGTGGATAAACTGAGAAAGGCTCTGGGAGGAGTGGACTGGGCTCGTAAAGAAGTTTTGATGATTGCAACAAAGTATGTTCCTAAGGCTCGAGCCCGAAAAAGTGCTGATAACACAATGAAGATTATGAGTGAAGCTTATGCTAAAATAACAAATGTTGTAAGGCAAGTAGAAAAAAACCTCAATTTTCTAATTTCGGCTCGCTCTATATTCCGTAACCTTCCTAATGTTGATAATGAAAAACCGTTGGCCGTCTTTGCAGGAGCACCTAATGTTGGCAAGTCCAGTCTGATTGCGGCCATATCTTCTGGGAAGCCAGAGATCAAGAGTTATCCTTTTACCACAAAAGGTGTTTCGTTAGGGCACATAAAGGTCAAATACGATATTATTCAGGTTATGGACACCCCGGGTCTTCTGGATCGTCCAGATACGGAACGCAATGATATGGAAAAACAGGGAATAGCAGCCCTTGAACATCTAGAACCAGTCATCGTATTTCTGACTGATTTATCTGGAACTTCAGGTTATTCTATTGAGATACAGAAAGCCCTGCATGATGAATTGAAAACTCGCTATTCTAACTATAGTTGGATTGATGTATATAGCAAATCAGATTTAGAGCCAGAATTCTCGTTGGACTACCCAAATTCTATTTCTGTTTCGGTTATGGATGCTACAGGTATTGAGGATTTAGAGTCAGAATTAGTTAGAATTTGTATACTGTAATTATTCCTTAACTTGCATATTATGTGTGTTTCCGACAACTTCCTGGCTGTAGGTAGACATCAGTTCAATAACCGCCTCATTTCGGAATTCTTCAAGATTCATGCTGCCCGCGTTACTGAGCGCAGCCTTGATCTTTCGAACATCCTGGTTGAGTTTTGGCTTTAGTCTACCCCAATTCTCGACAGTTCCCTCTTCGCCTTCAGCAAAGAATGTTTTGCGAGCCACGTGTCCATATCGATCCAGATTACGGGCCCTGGCAGATCCTTCGCCCCAAGTGGCAATGTATCGAATATCAGGTTCGTGGTTGGTTAATTGCATGGTTTCATCCATCTTTTCTCCGGCAGCCTCGTAGAAATGATTGAAGTATCCTCCCATCATCACAGCATCTGCAACGGTCAAAGCAATAATCATATCACCTGCAGAAGAAACGCCTCCATCGATTACCAGAGGAACGTAATTTCCCGTCTTATCAAAGTAATCATCCCGTGCCTGACTAGCTTCTAGTAGTGCGGTCATTGGTGCCCTTCCCGTGGCTTTCTCGCGGTGCGTGGTGCATATTGATCCGGAAGACATTCCGACCTTGATAACATCAGCTCCATTCTCCATCAGGAATCTTGCACCATCATAGGTTATTACATTTCCAACACAGATCGGCAGTTCTGTTTTCATATTCTTGAATTCCTTGATAACCTTTGAGGTATATTCATTGAATCCATCCGATGTATCGACCACGATCATGTTCACTCCTGCATTCACACAGGCTTGAACTCTTTCTTTCCATCCTTTGTGGGTTGAGATTGCTGCGGCCACAGGTATATTCTCAATATCTTTCTTGAAGGCTATTTTGACTAATCTTCCTAAATCATCCAGGACAATCAGATATTTTTTATCACTAAGTTCCTTCTTTGCATCTTCTAGAGTGATATCGTGATTTTTGGTAATAGGCAGGTCCTTGAGGTCTATCATAATCTCGGTCGCTTTATCACCAGGCGTTGCATTGGCCTCCAGATATCTATCAAAACTGAATAATCCCAAGAAAACATTGTTCCTGTCTACAATTGGCACTTTAGAATGTCCGTGCTTTTCAACAAGCCGGACAACTTCGTCAATAGTAGCAGTCTCTCTGACAGTTATAGGATCTTCAACAAATCCCATTTCATATCCTTTTATCTTTTCAATTATAGATACTTGCTCTTCGATTAAAAGTCTTGCGGGAAGTACACCTAGTCCTCCTTCCTTCCCTAGGGCCAGAGCCATTTCGTAACCAGTCACAGAAGTCATTGCTGCACTGAGAAAGGGGTGGCTCAGTTTTAGCCCACCCAAGTTGGTTTCTAGGCTTATATTCTGCAAAGTACAGTTCTTAGAAGTAAAGCTTGTCAGAAGGCAGAATTCTCCGAAAGTTTTGCCTGTTTCCAGTACAACTTTCTTTGCCATTCAAAGGCATAACAGATAGATTTATTAAATTATGTTCAACCCTTTTCATTAGGCGTATAGATCTCATTAGTAGTAATCGTAACTCTAACGAAGGTAGTGCATTTTGGCAGGTCTTTTATTCTTCTTGCCCCGACGTATGAACAAGCCGAACGGATGCCTCCAAGAATTGATTGGACTGTGATTTCCACGGGCCCTCTATATGGAACTCTTACTTCTTTTCCTTCAGGAGCCCTGTGCTTTGCTACCTCACCAAAGTAGGTTTTCATCGCCTTGGCCGAGCTCATGCCATAGAAGGTCTTGTATGGGGTTCCTTCTTTACTAGTCATTAGTTCACCACCAGATTCGTCGTGACCAGCAAACATCCCTCCTAACATTACAAAATCTGCACCTGCGGCGAAAGCCTTTGAAACATCCCCTGGGGAATTACATCCACCATCGGACATAACATGCCCTCCTAGACCGTGGGCAGCATCTGCACACTCGGATATCGCTGAAAGCTGGGGATATCCTACTCCAGCAACTTTCCTTGTGGTACAGACAGAACCAGGCCCAATCCCAACCTTGACTATGTCGGCTCCTGCAAGGATAAGGGCTTCCGACATTTCTCTAGTAGCAATGTTACCGGCGATGATGATTTTATCCTTGAATTGTTTGCGAACCTTTCTGACAAATTGCAAGAAGTCTTCCCGATAACCATTTGCAACATCCAGACAAATGAATTTTAATCCATTGTCAAGTTTCATTTTTTTCTTTAATAGTTCAAGACTTTCATCGGTGGAACCTGAGGTTATGGCGATGTTATTAGGGTTGATTCCCTTTTTCAAGGCGGATCTAATTTCTTTGACTGAATAGAATTTCTGAAGACATGTAAGCATTTCATTCTTTTGAAGAGCCTTTGCTATTTCAAAAGTTCCAGTAGTATCCATATTAGCGGCGACAACAGGTACTCCTCTCCATTCCATTTTTGTGTGTCTGAATTTAAAATCTCTAATGAGTGTCACATCAGATCTTGACTTCAGGGTACTTCTCTTAGGTCTTATCAGTACATCACGAAAGGTTAGTTTTAGGTCGTCATCTATGCGCATCGTTTGCCCCTATCTCGCCTGCTTGGCCTCTATTAAATGATTTGCTTCTCAGTCTATGTCTTCAGGTTCCATGACCATGACATCTTTCAGATGTCTATATCTTTCATTATAATCCAATCCATATCCTACTACAAATTCGGGAGGTATCTCAAAACCAACATAGTCTATCTCAAAATCCAATTTGGCTACCGTTTTTTTGTAAAGTATTGTAGCTACAGATACGGATTTTGGTCCAGCCTCTTTGAGTCTGTTGACAAGAAAACTAATCGTAAAACCGGAATCAATAATATCTTCTACAATGATTATATGTCTGTCATCTATATCTGCTGAAATATCCTTCCTAAATTTTATTGTCCCTGTCGATGCGTCATCTTCATAACTTCGGATCTTGACAAAATCAACTTCAGTGCTTATGCTTAGCTCTCTAAGAAGATCGGCCATGAATACATAACATCCATTTAGAATTCCAATAAATATAGGTGATTTATCTTTGTAATCATTGGAGATGGTATCAGCTAATTCCTTTACCCGTTTTTTTATCTTAGATTCTGAAAGTAGTAATCTCATGCCCTAGTATTGCACTAAGGAATGAACGTTATATTGATTTAGCCTTTTTCTCCCATTTAAATCTTCAAGTTCAATTAATACACTAAGTCCCTTGATATTTCCGCCTAATTTTGATACTAATTTGCATGTAGCCTCAGCGGTACCTCCAGTTGCAAGCAAATCATCCACAATAAGGACGTTTTGCCCTTCTGTAATAGCATCTTCATGTATCTCTAAAGCATCAGTTCCATATTCTAGCTCATAAGATACGCTCTTTGTTTTCCAAGGAAGTTTTCCAGGCTTCCTAACGGGAACAAAACCTGCATTCAGCAAGTCCGCAATGGGTGCTCCAAATATGAATCCCCTTGATTCGATGCCGACGACAATATCGATACCAAGGTTCGTAAATGGAGCCGCCATTTCTTTTATGGATGTACGCAGGGCATCGATATTCGATAGGATTGGAGTGATATCTTTGAACACAATCCCTGGTTTGGGGTAATCCCTCACATCCCTAACGAGATCTTTGATACTATACATAATACACCCTTTTTACAGCGGTTGAGAACCCACTTCCCTAGTGGGTTCTCTTCTCCACTTTTTGTTCTAATCTGCGTATAACAATGCAAGTATTGAAAATACGCTGATACACCAGAGTGGTATTGATATCTGGTCGAACTTGCCGACAAATATCTTAACTGCAGTCCATGTTAGGAAACCCCAGATTATTCCTTGTGTGATGGAATATGTCAGAGGAATCAAGATCATTGCCATAAATGCAGGGAATGCAGTCTCAAAGTTGCCCCAATCAATCTTTGCTATAGGTTTACACATAAATAAACCGATTAGAACAAGTATAGGTGCTGAAGCAACCAAAGGTACCATTCCTATGACGGGAGCTAGGAACAAGAAGGGAATGAACAATAGGCCTGCAAACGCAGCAGTTAGCCCACTTCTTCCACCCGCTTCGATCCCAGCTGCAGATTCAATGTAACTAGTCCCTGGACTTGAACCAAAGAGACCAGAAATTGTGGTTGATGCTCCATCTACTATTAGAGATTCCTTGATGTTACGTGGTTCACCGTCTTCATCATTTAGCCCTCCTACTTCACATACGCCTACAAAGGTCGAGATACTATCGAACATATCTGTGAACAGGAAAGCAAACATTGCTGGTAAGACAGCAAATTTAAGAGATTCAAGTATAGGTAGGCCTACAGTTACACTAACTTCTACTCCGTCAGCACCTACGTAACTGTAATCTTGGTTCATGAAAATTGCAGCTAGGAGTGAGAAGTCAGGCATTGCAACTATCTTATCTGGGACGGTAACCATTATGTCTCCGCCTAGAACTCTTCCATACATGAAAGCAAAAGCAGTAGTTGCAAAGATACCTATGATTAAGGCACCTGCCTGCTTTCTGGCAACCAGTGCACCGGTGAACATAAGTCCGACAATAAACACTATCATTGGTTGGTTATAGCCCAGCAATCTTTCGACAATAGTTCCATCATCTGGGAACATATTGCCTAATACAACGATAGGTACACCACCGAGATCATCGGGAGTGTGTTGAATAAAATTCGAGTGGTCCGCAAATCCAAGCAGGGCTAAAAACAGCCCAATTCCTACAGCTACGCCATATCTTAATTGAATCGGAATTGCCCTCATTATCTCCGTGCGTATGTTAAAGACTGATAACAGTATGAAGATCACACCAGACCAGAATACTGCACCCAATGCAACATAGGGATGTATTCCCATACCCCATGGCGCAGTTACCGTGTATGTGAAGAAAGCATTAAGTCCCATACCGGGCGCTAGAACAATGGGGTTCTTTGCGTAGACACCCATTGCAATGCTACTGAATGCACTTACTAGCACAGTTGCAGTTACTAGTGCATTAGTGTTAACTATGCCATAGTTGGCAAATGCTTCCCCTAGAATCTGAGGATTGACAAATATGATGTAAGCTGTTGCCAGGAAGGTGGTTAATCCCGCCATCAACTCAGTATTCATATTAGTCTTATTTCCAGTCAAATCAAACATGTCTTCTGCTGCTTTAGTAAGCATGTCTTCCGGGCCACCACCAGATGGTGCCGGTTCACTAGTCATGTTATCACTACCATTTTCCGTATCATCGTCACTCATGGTTTTTACACCTAAAAAAATAGACGAGAGAATCGTTTATTAAGTGTATCGGGTGTTTTCATTTCTAAAACAGATGTTTCTATCATCTATAAATCCCGTTTATTATAATCCGCCTGACTAAAAACTCTGATGTGTCTCTCATCAGCGTGTTCCTTCCATTTCCTGTAGTCAGATTTTTTCATTCCCTTCTTGTGAAAATACAACCCCTCGGCATTACTTGCTTTAATTGCATCATCAAGGAGAGCTGGTGTTAATGAGGGAAGCCCATAATTTGCGACCATATGTCCCAAACACACCTCATGTGAAAGCGCTGCTTCCGTGAATCTAGGTGTATAATGTCCTCCCCCAATTCCCACTACAGTTACACCTTCGGCTGGTTCAAGTTCCAACAGTGATCTTATCAAAGTTTCAGCAGGTTCTCTCAATTCCCATTGATCCTCTCCGGAACCTATCTCCAAGAACATGGTTGGCTTATCTATCAGAGGTCCATGATGTGTCGCCTCAAAGCAGACATCGTATCCTGGCAATCTGTTTTTGTATATGTTCAGTAGTAATCCGGTCATCCATTGAGGTGAGGCCTCTGAGACTCTCCCTTCTTGACCTCCATAGTCAGCTTTACCCCAATTTCCGATTGGATGAACAGTAAGACTTGGTCTTCCGCTTGCAGCTTTGTGACGAGATAAGAAAACGACATTCTTGATATCAATCCCTGTCTTTTCAACCCATTTGAGATCTATACCTTCAGCATGGATGTGCAGTTTTTTTAGGGTTATCAGTCTTGTTCCACTTAGACAAAAATTTCCATAATCCTTTGAAAGGTGCCATATTTTCTCCCCATCAAATTCACCATCTTCTTCCCATTCTGCCATTTCCAGTAGTCTGTCTCTCAAGTTTATTGAGGCCGTATCCGCCTCCGAAGCTATAATCAGGTTCATAGGCCTTCTACAATTCCAACTTTTACGTTACTTTCCTTGGCCACTTTTCTTGCTTTTCCGTAGCCTGCATCAACATGACGCATTATTCCAGTTCCAGGATCGGTGGTCAGTACCCTTTCCAGTCTTTCTGCCGCCTCGTCCGTCCCATCGGCTACTACGACCATTCCTGCATGCAAGGAGTATCCCATACCGACTCCACCTCCATGATGGAAGCTTACCCAACTTGCCCCTGCTGCTGTATTTAGCAGGGCATTCAGGATTGGCCAATCGGCTACCGCATCAGTTCCATCCTTCATTCCCTCAGTTTCGCGATTGGGAGAGGCTACTGAACCTGAGTCCAAGTGGTCCCTTCCAATTACGATCGGGGCTTTTACTTTTCCACTTTTGACTAATTCGTTGAAGGCCAAGCCTGCACGAGCCCGTTCTCCATACCCCAACCAGCAGATTCTGGCAGGCAAGCCTTGGAATTGAACTCTTTCTTGAGCCATATTGATCCACCTTGAAAGGCCCTTGTCCTCTGGAAACAGTTCCAGAATAATCTTGTCGGTTTCCGCAATGTCTTTGGGGTCTCCAGATAATGCGACCCATCGGAAAGGCCCTTTTCCTTCACAGAAGAGAGGTCTCACATAAGCTGGTACAAAACCCGGAATGTCGAACGCATTTTCGACGCCAGCCTCCTTTGCTCTGGCCCTGAGATTGTTCCCATAGTCAAAAGTGTGAGCTCCTTTGTCTTTCAGTGTAAGCATAGCCCGTACATGTTTGGCCATACTGCTGTAGCTTTTTTGGAGATATTTTTTTGGATTTTCTTCACGGAGTCTTCCAGCCTCCTCCAAACTTAATTCTTGGGGAATATAACCAATCAGGGGGTCATGGGCGGAGGTTTGGTCGGTTAACAGATCTGGAATTACATTCCTTTCAATCAGCCGCTCTAGTAAATCCACTATGTTAGCGACAACGGCAATCGACTTTCCTGTTTTTGAATTCTTCCATTCCACTGCTGTATCTATGGCTTGATCGATATTGTCAGAGATTTTATCGCAATATCCAGTTTCAAGCCTTTTCTTTATTCTTTTTGGATCAATCTCAGCGGCAAGGAACGTCCCCCCGTTCATAGTAGCCGCCAGAGGTTGTGCGCCCCCCATTCCTCCTAATCCGCCAGTCACCACCAACCTCCCTTCCAGGTTTCCATCAAAGTGTTGTCTAGCTGCTTCTGCAAATGTTTCGTAGGTCCCTTGGAGAATTCCCTGAGAGCCAATGTAGATCCATGAACCAGCGGTCATTTGGCCAAACATCATTAATCCTTTCTTTTCGAGTTCATCAAAATGTTCCCAGGTAGCCCAATTCCCAACTAGGTTCGAATTTGCCAGAAGAACCCTTGGAGCATTACTGTGTGTTTTGAACACACCGACTGGTTTTCCGCTTTGGATTAACAGGGTCTCATCGTTTTCAAGGGCCTTGAGAGACTTAACAATGGCATGGTAACATTCTTCATTTCTAGCGGCTTTGCCCCTACCTCCATAAACTATCAATTCTTCAGGCCTTTCGGCAACATCAGGGTCAAGATTATTCATCAGCATCCTGAGGGCAGCTTCCTGCAACCATCCTTTACAACTAATCTTTGTTCCACGAGGTGCCCGGATAGTATCCATGTTCTCTCATATAGTCTGTTTTAAACACATTTGCCCGAATATTTTAATAAAACCCTGTTATTTCGGAAATAGCTGCTCCCGGCGGACCCCCTCCCACTTCCTAACCCGTCGGTCGAGCGGCAACTATTTTTTGGAGCTATTCCTGTGATTAGTTACTTTTGCCTGTCACCACGTTCCACAACCATTTCAAGGGATCATAGTATTCATCGATCACTCTTTCCTTCATCGGGATTATGGCATTATCAGTTATTTCAATATGTTCCGGGCAGGCGAATGTACAGCATTTTGTTATGTTACAGAGCCCAATTCCGTGATCATCCCGAAGATGTTCCAAACGTTCTCCTTGATCCAGAGGATGCATCTCGAGTCCTGCAGTCCTGATCATGAAACGCGGGCCTGCAAATTCATCTTTCATATCATGGGACCTCAGAACATGACATACGTCCTGGCAAAGAAAACACTCGATACATTTTCTAAATTCTTGAACTCTGTCCACCTCAGCCTGGAACATTATCGGATCTCCAGTTCCTTCGGTGTGTTGATAAGGTGTTATCTGCTTGTTAACTTCATAATTCCACGAGACATCAGTAACCAGATCCTTGATCAGAGGGAATGTTTTCATGGGTTGGACCGTCAGAGTCTGATCCTCAGGGTAATCTGACAATCTGGTCATGCAAGTCAATTTTGGTTCTCCATTAACTTCGGCAGAACAGGAACCACACTTTCCAGCTTTGCAATTCCATCTTATAGCCAGATCCGGAGCTTCGGTAGCTTGGATAAGAAGGATCGCGTCCAAGACCACCATTCCGGGTTCGACTTCGATCACAAACTCATCTAGTCTAAGGTTGTCCAGCTCCCCTCTCTGCAATCTTATTTTTCTTTTCATACAACCTCTTTTAGAACATAGTCCTTGAGTTCAGTGGGCATCTTAAGTAGTGGAGATCTAACCACAGACATCCCACCAGGACCAGGCCGTACAATCATGTTCACTTTACCCAATTCATCATCGTAATCCGGATAATCAAGACGTGTATGGGCTCCCCGACTCTCGGTCCTTTCTAATGCAGCTCTTGAAAGAGCTAGAGAGGTTATGATCATATTGTGCAGATCGAGACAGAGATGCCATCCAGGATTGTATTTCCTTTCTCCCTTAGCATGCATTTTTGGAAGTCTCTTTTCAAGTTCCTCTAACTTGCGTATCCCTTTCTCAAGTTCTTCTCCAGTTCTTACAATACCTGCATGAGATTCCATTATTTCTTGAAGTTCCTGATGAATTTGGTAGGGATTCTCATCGCCATCTTCAAATGGTTCCAACGTATTTTCTATACTTTTCTTAATTTCTTTCCCATGAGGTGAAACTTTGGAATTCTCCTGCGCAAAGTTAGCAGCACATTGTCCCGCGATTTTACCAAAGACCAGAAGGTCAGAAAGAGAATTTCCCCCAAGTCTGTTAGCTCCATGCATTCCTGCTGCCGCTTCTCCAGCGGCATATAGTCCTGGAACGGTAGATGCAGCTGTATTGGCCTCGACCTTGATCCCACCCATCATGTAATGGGTTGTTGGACCGACCTCCATTGGTTCTTTGGTTATATCTAAAGTAGCCAATTCTTTGAATTGGTGATACATCGAAGGCAATTTCCGTCTGATATAGTCAGGAGATTGTCTAGATGCAATATCTAGGAATACCCCGCCATGGGGCGAGCCTCTTCCCTCATTTACTTCAGTCATTATGGCTCTTGCTACAACATCTCTGGTAAGCAGTTCAGGCGGCCTCATGGCACCTTCCTCACCCTTAAGCCAGGAATTAGCTTCCTCCTCAGACTTGGCAGTTTCAGCAGCGAAGACATCTGGTATGTAGTTGAACATGAATCGTTCACCTTCACTATTAACAAGGATTCCACCATCCCCCCTGACTCCCTCTGTAACAAGTGTACCTCTCACACTAGGTGGCCATACCATTCCTGTTGGGTGGAATTGAACAAATTCCATGTCGATTAGATCTGCTCCGGCCAAGTAGGCTAGTGCATGCCCATCACCAGTATATTCCCAAGAATTTGAGGTTATCCTATAGGCTTTGCCAATTCCACCTGTTGCCAGAATGAGGGCCCTTGCTTCAAATACAACTAATTTTCCTGAGGAACGGTAATAGGCTAATGCTCCCACAGCTCTGTTGCCGGATTTCAGGATGTCACTGACGGTGCATTCCATAAAGACTTCAATGTTTTCCATGTGAACGGCGTGATCCTGCAAGGTCCTGATTATCTCCAGGCCTGTGCGGTCTCCTACATGCGCTAATCTGGGGTATCTATGTCCTCCAAAATTTCGTTGGCTGATTTTCCCTTCTTCGGTCCGATCAAAGACCGCTCCCCACCTTTCTAGTTCACGAACTCTATCTGGAGCCTTTTCAGCATGAATCTTGGCCATTTCCCAATTGGCCAGATTCTTACTTCCCCGAATGGTATCCCTGAAGTGGATTTTCCAGTTGTCTCTTTCGTCCACATTACCTAGGGCTGCAGCCACTCCACCCTCAGCCATGACAGTATGGGCCTTTCCAAGTAAGGATTTGGAGACCAATGCAACCTTGGCACCATATTCAGATGCTGCAATCGCTGCCCTTAATCCGGCTCCACCTGCACCAACGACCAGTACATCGCATTCTCTCGTTTCAAAGTCTTCCATTAAATAATTCTCCAATCATCAATAATTCCACTGGCGCATAAACGGACATAAAAATCTGTAAAACAGACCCAGAAAAGAGAGAACCAGGCCCACTTCATGTGCTGCTTGTTCAAGCAACTAACACAGTCAAATGCTTTTTGTTGGACCTTAGGTTTCTTGACTATCCTGTCAGCATAACCACCTATCAGGTGCCTTAGGGAATGACATCCGAATGTATATCCTCCAAGTAGTATGGCGTTGAGTGTCAATACGATGGTACCAACTCCAATACCGAAATCGCCTTTGAAAGGCCTACCATCAAACCACATGGATAGCCAAGCATCATAACTTAGGATGAAAATGAATATTATTGCAAAGTATAGCAGGTACCTATGAAGATTCTGTAATATCAAGGGCATGGAATTCTCACCCCAATAACTGTTCCTTGGTTCACCTACTGCACAGGCTGGTGGGTCAGCCCAGAATGCCTTGTAGTAACTCCCTCGGTAATAGTAACAGGTAACCCTGAATCCAGCAGGGGCCCACAAGATCAGAAATGCCGGTGACCAGGGTACTGTAAAGCCAAGTATTTCTTCTGGCCAGAAGGTCGGTTTCCCACCGAACAATGCGTGTCCAGTTTCACCAAATAATTCTGGAGAATATAGTGGTGACAGGTAACTTGCTCCTTCTGCATCATAGTAATAATCGGTGCCTTGAAAGGCTGCCCAGGTCATGTAAACAATTGCAGTTCCCAGACCAATGAATACGGCCAGTGGTTGTATCCACCAGAGGTCAGTTCTAGCGGTTGGAAAAAATCCTTTGTCACCGGGTATAGTACAAGCACGTTCTTTAGTTGCATCTGCATCAACAGGAGGCATTATCTGACACTAGAAGGGGCGATTTATACAAGTTAGCAGGGTCAATAAACTATTTTAGGTCGTCCAAATATCAGACTGCAATGAAGGCAAGCATTAGCTTAGTGATTATGCTTCTGAGCCTTTCCTTTATGGGCTGTCTCGAACCCGATGATAAACGTACGATTATAGAAGAATCAGATTTGGAAGTGACTAGGTTAGTCGTATCTGAAGAAGAATTATCTCAATTTCCATATTCATTAGATCCAATCCGTAATTTTTCCGTTGTTGATCCCGCTTCGATGGATATCGCTACAGAACGTTTGTGGGCAGTATATGGGACTGAGGACATAGGAGGAGGTAGTGAACATAATTATGGAGGTAATTGTTGCGAACATTACTTGGCCACAGATCAAGATGGTGTAATCTATAATCTGGGTGGAGAATGGCCATGGTGGAGTACTGACAGAGGTTTGACCTGGACTGAATGGGTACCTCCTGCAGTAAACACAGACCTTGGATGTGAAGAAGGCCAATTTGATCCTACGGTTGCTCCTGGTTTAGGTGAAGGATCCATTATCCAAGCTCCTAATGGAGATATTATAGCAATGACTTGGTTTCCATATCCTAGCGTAGATGGTGTAGATCAGTTCTATGCAATTCTGGGTAAGAAAGATCCCCAGACTAAAGAAATTGATTGGGAATGGTGTTGGAATTCGGCTGACAAAGAACCGTTCTATGATCGTTCTTGGCAAGTACCAGTTGTAGGTCCAATTAATCCGCCTGCTGAATATGCTACTAACAAATGCTCATCTAATTGTCCATGGGCTAGTATGGTAGTCTCAAATTTTTGGAGCTACAACGAGCAAGGCTATCAGATTAGTGTAGACGGTCTGAATTATAGACCTATACAGATTCCAGACAGCAATTCTGGCGGACCCGCTGATTTAGAGTTTGATTTATATTTTGAGGATTTAGGTCCAGAATGGGATTATATGCAACCTCACAGGGAGATGCGGGCTTCCCCGATTCCATCAGGAGGTCTATTGTTTCCACGCTGGTACAGTGATGGTAGCAACCTGTTTCTGGATACTAACTTAGAGTGGCACAAGCACACACTCCCCGGAGGGAAATTATTGCCTTCCCGCAATTTAGTCATAGACAGTTCAGGTGCCCTCCATAGTGTATCTTGCAATCAAGAAAGCCCCGGTTCTAAGGGATGTGATGGGACTTTCAATCTAACTCACCAGATTAGCTATGATGGCGGATATAACTGGACAAATTACACTCATAGGTGGCCTGACTCTCTACCTGTTTCGGATAATACTTTTGAATGGGACTTTCAGGCAGATGGGAACCTAGATCTTGCTGTTATCACTGTCAGGGTCCAGACTGAGAACAACGGTACTGCAAGCGATGTTGACTTGGTGTTCCATATAAGGGATTATAGGGAAAGTATGGAAGCAGATTCCATAACTATGATTGGACTTGGGGATTTGGATGCAACATCAGGTGCAGGGAATGACGTAAGATTTGATTTTTCATCCTTAGCCATCCTACCTGATGGCGGAGTAGTAGTGGCCTATCATGATAGTACGGATCCAAACACGGATCCAATGTTTGCTATAGAATTAGAACTTCCCGAGGATTATTTCTATTTTATTCAGGGTTGATTATAGCAAATATTTCTTTAGCCCGATTTCTTAATGTTACTTCTGAGGTTCCAACAGCCTTAGCTATTTCCAATTGGCTTCTTCTGACTTTATTAGTCCTACAGGCTATATACAAAGCTGCACCTAGCAGCGCTGCCGGCGATATTCCTTGTCTGTAGTTGCTTCTTTCGACGGCCTTAATTATATTCTCAGCTTCCTTTTCCACATCATCAGATATAGCTAGTTTATGGGCGAATCGAGGCAAGAAATTTGAAGTAGCAGTGGTATATATCTTCAATTTAAGTTTCCTGGTGATTAATTTATGTAAACGGCTTAATTCATTTCGATTTAGAAGTGTCCTTTCTGAGATCTCATCCAGTGTTCTAGGAACGTTTGCCATTCGGCATGCGGTATAGACTGCCGCTGCAGCAACTTTGTTGTAGCTCCTGCCTCTGATTATTCCAGCTTTGGAAGAGCTTGAGAATATCTCCAGAGCAGATTCCTTTATGGAATCCGTAACCTTGATCTCATTTGCTATCCTTTCTATTTCTTCAGAGGCCAGAAGTATACTTTTACTCGCTAGATTTCCAGACCTGGTGTTCTCTTGCCACTTTAGTATGGTCTTTGACGTCAAAGTTTGTTCAGATTGGAATTCAGGCGTCTTAGAGGACTTATCCTCAGGGCTGTATTTTATCCATTGAGGCCCGGCATCAAAGATCAGGTCACAGTTATTACATGACATTATGCCGTCACCTTCATTCTTGATATTATCGCCATCACAATCAGGGCATTTGACACTCATTTTCTGTAGACCTCCCTACCAACTAGCCTGGTTATCCGGGTTCCTTTTTGGGCGGCAATGGCAAGATAGGGTTCACTTACTGGTCCAAATATATTGACCACTCTTCCAACAAGTTTACTTTCAGCGTCAAAAACTTTGGTGTTCTTGGACACTTTTTTCTTAGCTATCACGATAGCCAGGTTTCTTGAATCCAGATGTGACACTTTTCCAAGGCAATGCATGTCTTACTTCGTAAAAACTACTATATAAAGTTTATGATTTGTGGCAAATGGCCTTATTACAGAATTTCTTCCAGAGTCTTCCCTAGTTCGGACGGATTCTCTGTAACATGTATTCCGGCCCTTTTCATGGCGTTCATCTTTTCTTTTGCGGTTCCTTTGCCACCCGAGATGATTGCTCCAGCATGCCCCATTCTTTTTCCTGGAGGCGCAGTCCTTCCAGCTATAAATCCAACTATTGGTTTTGACACATAATCTTTGGCGTACTGTGAAGCGGTTTCTTCGGCAGTACCCCCAATTTCTCCAATCATTATGATTGATTTTGTGCCTCTGTCATTTTCGAAGGCTTTAAGGCAATCCATGAAATTGGTTCCATTTACTGGATCCCCACCTATGCCTACACATGTCGACTGCCCAAGTCCTTTTTCAGTTACTTGGTTCACAGCTTCATAGGTCAAGGTTCCTGAACGCGATATTATTCCCACATCTCCTTTTCTATGGATGTGTCCCGGCATTATTCCAACTTTACTCTTACCTGGAGTAATTATTCCAGGACAATTAGGACCAATCAGGCGGACATCTATCGATTCGATGTATTTCTTTACTTTGACCATGTCCAGTGCAGGAATTCCTTCAGTTATGGCAACAATCAAATCAACTTCAGAATCTGCAGCCTCCATGATGGCATCAGCTGCGAAGGCTGGGGGCACGAATATACAAGACACATTTGCTCCTGCATCTACGGCCTCACTCATGGTATCCCATATGGGTAGACCTAGAGTTTCCTGCCCACCCTTACCGGGAGTGACTCCTCCTATAACCCTAGTACCATAATCAAGCATTTGTTCGGAGTGAAATTGACCATTCTTTCCAGTTATTCCTTGAACAACTACTTTACTGCTAGAATCTAGCCAGATGCTCATTTCTTCCTCTCCATGACTTCAATTACCTTAATTGCACCGTCATTCATATCATTTGCAGTGATAAGATCTAATCCAGATTCAACCAGCATCTTTTTACCTATTCCTACATTTGTCCCGGCTAAACGTACGATTACGGGGACATCAAGTTTTATTTCTTTGGCCGCGGCTATTATTCCCTTGGCGATGAAGTCACATCTCATTATTCCCCCAAATATATTCACAAATATGGCTTTTACGCTTGGATCTGACAATATAATCCTGAATCCTTCAGCTACCTGCTCTGAATCAGCTCCACCTCCAACATCTAGGAAATTAGCGGGCTCACCACCATGTAATTTGATTATATCCATTGTGGCCATTGCAAGTCCTGCTCCGTTTACCATACAACCTATTTCTCCATCAAGTTTTATGTAATTGAGACCGACTTCAGTGGCTCTGACCTCTAGAGGTTCTTCTTCCTCTTGGTCACGAAGTTGTTCGATATCCGTATGCCTGAAGAGTGCTGAGTTATCAAAGTTAATCTTTGCATCCAATGCAACGACGTCATCAGCAGTGGTTACTACCAATGGATTTATTTCTACGATGGAACAGTCTAGGTCAATAAATAGGTTGTAAAGATTTTTCAGGAATCTCATGCAGGACCTTACTTGTTTTCCTTCAAGTCCCAGTCCAAATGCAATCTTCCGAGCTTGCCAATCCCCAAGTCCCGTGACTGGATCTACATATACCTTCAATATCTTTTCAGGATTCTTTGAGGCAACCTCTTCAATCTCAATTCCACCCTCGGTCGAGGCCATTATTACAGGCAATTCTTTCTCACGATCCAGTACAATCCCGAGGTAAAATTCTTTAGCTATATTACAACCCTCCTCCACATATACTTTGCTGACATTGACACCTTCAGAGGTTGTTTGAGGGGTCACTAATTTTGAACCTATTATGTTGTTAGCAGCTTCGTAAACCTCGTCAACGGAACGGCATAGAATAATCCCACCACCTTTGCCTCTTCCACCAGCATGTATTTGGGCCTTGACAACCCAGATCATACCACCTAATTCCTTACACGCATTTGCAGCTTCATTTGAGTTTAAAGCAAGAATTCCATTCAGGGTTTTTACCCCATATTGTCTGAAAAGTTCTTTGGCTTGGTACTCATGAATGTTCATTTGTGATTGCACACAGATTGGGGTTTAATATGCTAAGGTGCAGCCAAACTGTTACGTAAAGATTTAAATAGAATACAATCTGGCGCCAGATGCAGGTTATAAAATGGCCAAGAAAAACCCGGCCCACATGTTTAGGGGGAAGAAAAAGGCGTACACTCGGAAAGAGTATATTGGAGGCGTTCCAGCTAGTCGAATAACTAAATTCGATGTAGGTTCACCCTCTGCTAATTTTTCAGTTCAAGTTACCTTATCTGCTCAGGAAGAGTGTCTGATCAGACACAATGCTCTTGAGTCTGCAAGAGTTACGGCTAACAGATATATTCAAAATCATGCTGGAGGAGAGGGTTATCACCTAAAAATTAGAGTTTATCCGCATCATGTTCTACGTCATAACAAAATAGCACAAGGTGCAGGTGCAGATAGGGTTTCTATGGGAATGCGTAAATCTTTCGGTAAAACCGTCGGTACTGCTGCAAGAGTCAAAGCCGGTCAAAAACTTATAACTTTACGAACATCTGATGAATTTCTTGTACAGGCGAAAGAGGCTCTTAGAAAATCGTCTCACAAACTTCCAACACCTTGCAGGATTAACGTGGACCAAGCATAAATGGCTGAAGTCGTGAAGAAACTAGGTTTAGCCAAACTTGATGGTTTTTTGTATTTTGTAGAGTCCGATGGAACCGTATGGAAACATCAGGGCGGTCAGAAAGCTATTGTCTCAAAAAGTAAAATCAAGAGAGAAGAAGGCTATCTCTATTTTATAGATATGAACGGGGATCTGGCCAGAAGATCTAATCCCCAACAGAGAGACAAGAAAACAAGCGAACTTTTCAAGCCAGGTACCCAGGTTACAAGAGAATAATAGTCTATTTTAGATGTTTGAGTCATTGCTGATAGCTGGTGTTTTACTTGGGGCTGTTGAAGGCTTCAAACCTGGACCACTTCAGACCTTGGTTATAACTGAGACTTTGAAGAGAGATTGGAAGGCAGGCCTCAAGGTTACTCTGGCACCATTGGTGACCGATGGTCCAATAATTCTTCTCTGTGCCCTAGTTGTGTCCAGTTTGAGTGACTACGGTCAGTTCTTTGCGTTTATTTCTTTCTCCGGTGCGTTTTTTCTCCTATATATGGCATATGAGACCTTCACAATCGATGAAGTGAAGATCGATGATGGAAACTCAGGTAATTCACCATTTTACAAGGGAATTATTACTAATCTACTAAATCCCAATCCCTATGTGTACTGGACACTTATTGGTTCACCGTTTTTGATTGAGGCTTTTGAAGAGGATGCATTCCTGCCTTTTGTGTTTCTTTTTTCTTTTTTCCTAACATTCATCTTGTGCAAAACTTTCACAGCTATTCTGGTTGGACGCTCTAGAACTTTCTTATCCAGTCGTACTTACTTCTTAATTTTGAAGATTCTTGCTTTGATCTTAGTTGTTTTTGCCTTTATCTTTATTCAGACTGGTTTGTCATATCTCTAACTACCAGAATTTCCACCAAGGTTTTTGACTCTTCTGTGTCCTCTGTCTCATATCCATCGCATAATCATCATCACCTTCAGACAGACCTTTGATAATTGCCATATCCATACTGCGGTATGCGATTTTACCTGTAGGATTCATATCCCTTAGTACTGAGAGAGCATTGCTTGGTAACTCGGCCAGCAGCTCTATTCGTTTTCTGTCAAAATCGATTTGTGCATCAGCACTCACTTCTTGACCAACTGCTTCCGATACTAACGATGACAAATCAATATCTCCGTCTTTTTCCTTTTCTCTAAACCATAGTGCAAATCCGGCCAGAAAACAAATCTCATTTTCAATCCATTCACCTACAGTCCTGTGATCTAAATCCCTGGCGATACAATCATTCTCAGTCCAATAGTCTTTCGCATGATCAGCAAACTTTGTTTCCAGAAGGTTGGTAAGAATTTCAATTTCTCCCTCCCTGAGTTTGACTTTCCGCGATATGTTCTGGGCAACCCAACTATATTTACAACAGATCTCAAGTTCTTCTTCTCCTTTTTTTTCAAAAAAAGAATCCGCTCCAGGACCAGAGATCAATGAAGCTATCTCTTCAACAGTCAATCCACTTTTGTTGCTAGCTTCCTTAATAGTTGTACTATCTTCTATTAAAGTTAGGAACAGTCTTCCCAGATCCCCATCACCTGGTTCTTTCAGGGTATCACCCTACTGCCATGAAAATCACCACAGATACAATCCTCCAGATGGTCTAAATTAGTAATCCAGCATTGGCTGTGTTCAGCAATCCTGGCAGCACACTCCAATTTTCCAATCAGCCCACCAGTCACGTCTGTAATTCGCCCCTCTCCGTAATATTTCTTTATGGATTCTCTGGTTTCTGAATCTACTAAAGGTATTATTTCCGACTTTTCATCCTCAGGCCTTCCTTTCATAACTCCTGGATAGTCCATTACAAATACCGTGAGTCTGGGTTCATAGATTCTGGCTAATTCCATCATTATCACATCACCACTGAGTATGTTGATTCCTTGAATCAGATCTTCAGTAACATCACCAAAAGTTACCGGTATTTTTCCTTCTTTGAGTGGCTTGTCAAACTCATGCATTGGAAAGTTTTCTATTTTTCTTGAGCCTCTCGTCCTCATTGATTGTGAGGGAATGACTGATTTGGTCTCTATTCCAGATTCCTGGAGTCTTCTACAGAGGAGTTGGTTCAATTCATGAACTTGTTTCCTAGCTTTCTTTATAGCTTTTTTTTGTTCCTGACTGCCGTTTAATCCTTCAGCAAGAGCGTATCTTTTAGCAATAGGATGTCCATAAGATCCAGCCCCATGGACTATGATCATGTTTCTTTCTTTATCCTTTAAAATATTGCAGATCCTGTCAAGCACCTTATGGTTAACTTTCGGTATCTCACTTTTCTTATCAGTAATCACTGAACCTCCAAATTTCAGGATAATGATATCTTCCGGCATTGATACTCTGTGGTCTATAGCTGACCAGTCAAAAAGATGCAGTACCTTGCTAAATAGTGGATTCTTTGCCGCCGTGTGCAGAATAAGATTCGCCTTGCTTTGTTTGGTGCATTGTGTTACAATATAACTCAGGGTTTGGCTTTTACCCTAGTCAGATTGCAAGCTGAGGCATTGGGAGATTTTAGGACTCTGGGTCTGGTTGTTGGATTACCCAATTTTGCCCTGGTCGTTGGTTCTACATTCTGGGGTGTTGTTGCTGATCGTTGGAAAAATAGAAGGGGGGTAGTAGTTCTCTGTTCAATTCTTTCAGCAGTTTTGTACATTCCTTTGGCCTGGTTGGGACCCATGGGACTCGTCACAGTCCGGACTATACAATCTTTCTTTTTGGGAGGTATGGTTCAGATTGCAACATTATTCTCCGAGCTTGATCCAGGTGCTAGAGCGACTTTGATGGGAAAGTTAGAGGCAGCGTTAGGATTTGGTTGGGGTGCCGGTGCTTTCCTTGGTGCTTTTTTGGTGATATCAGGAGATTATGGTTCTGCACATCCCTCGGTGATCCTTTCGTTCCTGCTGACTGCATCCATAGGTGTATTTGCTGTAGTAGGATATATGGGAGCCACTGAGCGTTCTGTTTTAAGGATAGATGAAGATTTGGACTTTGGTCCTTTTTTCTGGAAACTGTCACGTCTTTTCATCACTACTTTTCTTTTGTTCATGGGTTATATGTTCTTCCTCAGTTTTTCGCCAGTTTATCTTACGGAAATAACCGGTTCAACTTATGGAATGGGGGTTATTGTCTTACTGAGTGGTATTGTCCATGCCTTGGTTGCACCTTATGCTGGAAAATTAGTTGACACTTACCCTAGGGAAATGGCAATCCGAGCGGCATCCATTTTGGTCTTTGTGTCTATGATCATTTATTCGGTAACTCAGAATATATATCTGGTCACTCTGGCATTCATGCTTCCCATATTCATGACCTACTTTTTGGGAGCACGTTCAATAGTGGCTGATATCGTCCCCTATCAATTGAGGGCCAGAACTATGGGTTTATTGACTTCATTTTGCCTTCTGGGAAGTGGTTTTGGCAGCATTATAGTTGGTGAATTGCTCCTCCATTTCGAATATCAGAGCGTCTTTCGTATCGGAGCTGCATTGACCCTTATAGCAGTAGCAACTGGATGGAAAAGATTTTAATGTTCACCAGGATTCTATCAAAATTCCTCTGTCTTTGAGATAGTCTAGGACATAATCATAGAATACATTATTCATACCCAGTGTTTCAGGACAAATCACGCCTTTCTCCTTTATTTTATTTTCCAAAACCAATCTGGAGAAGGCACATGCAGTTAACCCAGTCGTTCGAGCCATACTGGTCGCTCCTTCCGTAAATTCATCGTAAATCGTGTAACTAATCTCGTTTCCCTCACTTGGTACTGCCAGAATTAGCATGAAAGTAAATTCTTCTTCTCCTTTCTCAAGTTTCCACGATTTGAACAATTCCACACATGTTTTCTCTTTCCGGGTTATTTTTTTGCCCTTGTAATTTACGATTTCATCCGAGAATTTATCCTCATTAATCATTTTTCTTATGAGATCACAATGCCCAGGGTATCTTATGGTAAATTCCATCAGATTGGGAACTCTCGATAAACTACCTTTTGAATCTAAGAGTGTTCGCAATCCGTCTGTCAGGAAAGCTTCTAGTTCACCAATACCTTCTACCTCTAGTCTTTGTTTCTTTGATAAGGCCTCTCTAATTTCCGTTTTTCCGTCTACTCTTATTCTGGCAGGTCTGGTGTATCCTTCAATCAGATCTATGGGTGAATAGGGAACTTTATAATTCCAGGGAGGATTTTTTTTTTTCGGAAGTCCGCCAACCATAGTTTGGATTTCTTCTATTTCATTGTTTGCTACTATATTGCCTATAATGAGATTACTTAGACCGGGTGCAACGCCTGCATCAGGTATTACCAGACAATCATTTTCGAGCGCAAGTTCCGACAGTTCCAGACAATTTTCAGGCATGAATGATATATCTACACAGGATACCTTGCACTGAATTATTTTCTTCAACATTTCAAATCCCATGAAACCGGGCAAACAGTTTACCGCCAGATCATAGTTTGCAATAATATCTTCAATTATTCCATTCTTTACATCAAAATTGATTGCAGAAACACGGTTGTTGCGCTCTTCAATCTGGTTTAAAGTAGATTTGTTATTATCAACGACTGTGACCTCGAAATCATTGCAAAGTTCCTCGGCAATGAAAGAGCCCATCATTCCACCGCCAATTACGGCAATTTTCATCAATAATTAAAGTACTAGTTTCTTTCGTGAAACTCTAACATTTTTAGGAGTAATAACAATCCATTTCTGGCTTATACCAACTAAATCTCCGTCTACATCAGCTACGGCTCTTTCTAATTCTGCTAATATTTTGTGCAACGTTTCTTGGTCTGACGTAAGCGGTGTGAAATCGATTAGAATTATATTACCCTCATGCAACTCAGTTGTTATCTGGTTAACTTGTTCAGCTTTGCTTAACATCATTGTATGTACAAGCATTGATGCCTTTTCACCATAGTCTTCAGCTTTATCCGCGCTCCAATTTCTCAAGTCAAAAAACTGTTCATCTGGTATTCGGCGCATCTGTGGAGAGTTGTCTACCATGATTTAATATCCTAGTTGTGGTTAATTAGCCTTCCGACGACTAAGATAAGAGACTATTGCAATAGTGGCAATAATGGTACCAACACTTGGGTAGGGTATCAATCCACTCTTACTTTCAGATTCAATTCTGACTGATTTTGTCAAATTGTTGTTATCTATACTCTTTTCTCCGTCTGAAACATACGCCACAACTTCAAAATTGTGTCGACCAGGGGTAGCTTTCCATTGGAAATGGAACTCCTGCTTCTTGGTTGGTCCAATTTCGTAAGTCCAGGTACTAACAATTTCTGAATCAATTAGGAGTTCGACACTACCTGATGCCACATAGCCATTGTAAATTTCAGTTTGGTAAGTCTCATTATAGTTGTTAAGAACAAAAGTTATGGTCTGGATTTTTCCTTTTTCCTTTTTACCACTGATTTCCAAGGATTCAATATAGATATCAGCCCATCCTAATATATCAATTGTACGAGAGCCCTCTCTGGAATTGTTTTTAAGATCCCTCAATTTATATTCCAGCACAATTTTTCCCGTGTATTCAACCTCAAAGATTATGTTGAAATTTGCTCCTTGATCCTCATACCAGAATTTCCCTCTCTCATCTCCCTCTATATCGTATACGCTTATCTCAATGTATTCTATTGTGGCTTCACCTTCCACATCGTAAGCTCCCAGATAAACCTCAAAGTCTTCACCAACCCTTGGCATTGAGGGGTTTGTACTTAGAATCTCAGTAGGTTTGTGATCTGCATAGAATTCTTTTTCAATATAATCTTCTCCAATTGGGTTTTGAGATACTTGGAGACCTACGGTATGAATTCCACCATAGTCAACGAGTGTCGTAATTAGCTCACCGTTTCCAGCAAGCGGAGTTCCATCCAGGATCCATTCAAATTCAAGTTCCAATCCATTAGAATTCTTGCCGTCAAAGGTTATCCAGTCACCTTCATTGATGGTATCCGTAAATTCAAATTGAGCTTCGGGATGATCGTACACGTTTATGTTCAGGGGAAATATAATCGTCCAGAGACTGGTTGCAGTATGTTTTCCTGATACGCTGACAAAATACTCACCCGCTCTTTCCGAAGAAAAATCCATCCAATTATCAGTCGTATTCAATCCCCAGTCACTACCTATATCATCATAGAAATGCCACGTATAAATTTCTATCTCACCCCATTCAGTCGTACAATTGAGAGTAATTGGTTGAATGGTTAGAATATTGACTTCTGAGTATTGCAACGACAAAATTGGAACACTCTCAGCATTCAGGGTAAATGTCTCAGTTTCTTCTCCTCCCCTTTCATCAATAACATTCAACTGAATTTCATGTATGCCAGTTTGCAGATCAATTTCAAAGAGATATCCTTGGAAGTTCTCTTCTCCAAAAGTCCAATAGAACTCTAGGTCATCATTTTCTGTATCGGTTGACACTCTTCCATCTATTATAATAGTTCTATCTGCAGGTACGGTCCATTTGTGGTCTCCAGTCTTGATTCCTTCAGGAATGACTATATCCGGATTCGGTGGTGAATTATCTACGGTTATTGTCTTGCTTGTGGAATTAAATCCTTCTTGGTCATCATATATCGTTAAAGTTACAGTATAGATTCCGGGAAGTGCAAAACGGTGTTCTGGGTTCTGGGAATCCGTATTGTCTGAGTCTCCAAAGTCCCATAACCAGATTTCCACCTCTCCATCATCATCGTAGGATTGGTCTGTAAAACTGAATATGGTTCTTGTATCTCCTTCTTCAGGCTCAATAGTAAAATTCACGTGTGGTAGCCTGTTTATCACTTCTATCAAATAATAAACAGTAGTGATGTCATTTAGATCGTCTATGATTTTCACGGAAACATTGTAAAATCCGGAATTTCTAAATTCATGTTCGATCGTTGCCTGATTTGACGTGCCCCCATCATCAAAATTCCAGTAGAAGAATTCTACCTCTCCATCAATGTCATAAGAATCAGAAGCATCAAATGT
>Ga0208879_1000122_pt1 | contig 81240 bp, 78 predicted proteins | sample Knorr_S15_td_Bot_FD_185605 | JGI IMG/M metagenome (GOLD analysis project Ga0208879, IMG submission 185605) | Marine microbial communities from Southern Atlantic Ocean transect - Knorr_S15_td_Bottom_ad_5009_LV_A (SPAdes) (version 2) | ecosystem: Environmental > Aquatic > Marine > Oceanic | place... | reverse complement strand
GCGCGGGGACCTTTCCCGATGAAAACTATGCCCGGGAAATCATGCAGCTGTTTACCATTGGGCTGTGGGTGCTGAACCAGGATGGAACGATGGTGCTGGATTCAAACGGCGCTCCAACTCCCACCTACGACAATGGCGATGTCACAGAGTTCGCCCGGATTTTTACCGGTCTGCGCAAAGAGTCCAATCGCGATAATATCGAAGTGCTAGGAAACTATATCGACCCGATGAAGGTGCAGGTTTCCTGGCATGATTTCGATGCGAAAACACTTTTGGACGGCAGCACGTTAGGGCCGTATACAGCAAGTGAAGCCAATGTGCGGGCCGATATTAACGGCTTCCTGGACCACCTTTTCAACCACCCCAATACGCCGCCTTTCATTGCTCGCAAACTGATCCAGCGCTTCACGGTTTCAAACCCATCTCCTCAATATATCCATGAGGTGGCCCGGGCCTTTATCACTGGTGCCTATAAGGGGTCCGGCTCTGGAATGCGGGGGGATCTGGGTGCGGTTGTCAAAGCGATCCTGCTCCACCCGGAAGCGCGCGAACCTGCGCTGGCCTACGATGCCGCCTATGGGCGGTTGCGCGAACCGCTTCTTCGGCTGCTCAGCTATGCCCGTGCCTTTGAAATCACTTCCCCGCAAACCTACGGATTGCTCCCCTTTGATCAGCTGGACGAAGTCATTGACCAGTCGCCGTTCGACTATCCCTCGGTGTTTAATTTTTATCTACCGGACTACCAGCCGAGCGGAAGTGTTCTGGAACGGGACCTGACGGCGCCCGAGTTTCAAATCCATAACGACATCACGGCATTAGCTCTTCCCAACGCCATTCGAACATTGGTTTATGACGGCATTAGCGGTGAGATTGGAAAACGCAGCTATAGCCAGGGCGATCTTGACCTGACTTACGAAATCGGGCTGGCGGACAACTCCGCCCGGTTGCTCGATCATTTGGATGTGATGCTCACGGCCGGCCGGTTGTCGGCCGCCAATCGATCAACGATTGGCAATCTGATCGACGTCATGCCGAGCGGCAACGCGGCCGAGCGCAAAGCCCGCGTGCAGCGGGCGCTGTCCTTATTCGCACTTCTGCCCGAGTTTAATGTGCTTTATTAAAGGATCTGTGATGAATACGCACCCAACATCAAGTCGAAGAAAATTCCTGATGCAATCCAACTGTGCCGCAGTTGGAAGTGCTTCGTTGTTCTCCACGCTATTCTCATTGCAAATGACGGCCGGCGCGACCGCCGGGGGTTCCGTATCCGGCTACAAGGCGCTGGTTTGCCTGTTTCTGAGCGGCGGCAACGATTCGTTCAACATGCTGGCGCCCAAGGATGCGGCCGCCTATAGTGAATATGCGGCCGTACGCACCACATTGGCGCTGCCTCAGGGTGATCTTCTTCCAATCACATCCACAGGGCAGCCCTATGCGGACTTCGGAATTCACCATCACCTTCCGTTCCTGCAAAACCTCTACAACGCTGGGAACCTGGCATTTGTCGCCAATGTGGGCACGCTCATCGAGCCCACCAGTCTGGCGCAATACAATGCCGGCACCACCTCAGTGCCCATCGGTCTGTTTTCCCACGCGGACGAGCAGGTGCATTGGCAAACCCTGGTGCCGCAAATTCGTGGCGCAGGTCCAAAGGGGTGGGGCGGGCGTATGGCCGATTGCATGACCCAGGCCAATCTGAACAGTTCGGTCGGTATGAATATTTCCTTATCCGGCAACAATGTGTTTCAGGTGGGCTCATCCTCCAATCCGTATACCACCACCCCTTCGGGGCCGGTGCTGCTGGCCGACTATCAGGATCCGCTTTTAACAACCGCCATCGACAGTATTTTAGGCCCTCATTATAAGAACCTGTATCACAAGACCCTGGCTTCGAGTGGCCGCAACGCCATTGATACGGCGCTTGCCTTCGATGCCGCCGTCGGCGGATTGTCGACCACCGAAACCTTTGCAAACCTTCAGGAACTGGTGTCCGGATCGTGGGTGTACAACGGAAAACAAACCCAGTTGGATAAACGGTTGCAGATGATATCGAAGGTAATGGCCGCCCGCACAACCTTGGGGATGGATCGGCAAATCTTCTTTGTCAATCGCGGCGGATGGGACCACCATAATGAAGTGATCCTTTCCCAGGAAGATCGGTTTAACGAAGTCAATGATGCCATCGCCGATTTCTGGGCCGAGCTGGGCCACATGGGGCTGCAGAATGATGTGGTATTGTTCACGGCCTCCGACTTCGGGCGCACGTTGACATCGAACGGGCAGGGCTCCGATCACGCGTGGGGCGGCAATGCCTTTATGCTGGGTGGGAACGTCAACGGCGGGCAGATCTATGGGCAGTATCCAGTGCTGGCCAGGGGGGGGGCCTTGGATCTCGGCCGCGGAAGGTTGCTGCCGACCACCTCGGTTGATGAATACTCGGCGGAACTGGCAACCTGGTTTGGTGTGCCGTCGGCTGAATTAAGTACGGTGTTCCCAAACTCCGGAAACTTTTTCGATCCGTTGGCCACCCCGTATCCTCTGGGCATGCTGGGGCCATAGTCCAGAAAGCGTTAAAGCGTGGATATGAAAAACAAAATTAAATGCTCCGTATGGGTCGTGGCGGTCTTTTCGCTCCAAATGGGCCTCTGGGCCGATCCCAGCTTTGTCACATCCACCTTTGATGCTGGAAGCGAAGGCTGGCAGCCATGGGCAACCAGCGGTGTGAACGGCCTTTCTCCGGGGGACCCCCATCTGAACATCGCAGCAGATGGGGTAGGGGTTTTTGGAAAAATGATCACTTTCAATAAGACCCCGGAATGGACCGGCGACTATTACTCGGCGGGCGTAACCGGTATCCAGCTGGATATCTCAAACACGAGCAGTTCCGATACGGTGTTTTTACGGGTGGCGGTGGGAAACAGAGCATCGCCACAGCAGTCGGGCGGCACGTGGTTTATAAGTCAGAGTGCTGTTGTGGTTCCGACGCTTTCGGGCTGGACGAATGTTTTTTTGCCCTTAACTGAATCGGACCTCACCATCGTTGGAAACTTGCCTGGGGAAATAGGAACGGATTCCTACGAAACAACTTTCGGCAACATCCTAAATATACGCATTCTTTCGGCAGCTATTCCGCTGGGGGCGATTGGGGACGAATTTGTGGGTGATGTAGGAATTGATAACGTCGCTTTGATTCCGGAACCAGCTGCACTTTCCATGATTGGATTGGGAGCCGCAGTGCTGGCGTTGCATCGAAAGCGCTCGGGGAAATTATGGCACTTACAGCGCCACAATTGACACAGGTCGAAACCTTCGTTGAATTCATGGTAAGAAAACAGCAAAGAAGGTCCCGTTCAAAAAGGCAGCATCCAAGAACCCAACCATCTCCAAAGCGCGGCTTAAAAAAGTTCCGCGCCCTGGTCGATGAGGGAAAATCCATATTTGCCCAGCGGCAGATCGCCAAGGTCGTTGGAGCGGTTGAGGCTCAAAAACTCATGTACAAAATCCAATTCGGCTAAAAATGTGCGGCAAATCGAAAATTATTTTCAGATTATTTTCAGCCCAATTTTCACGGGAGCTGGTTGCTAACAGTTACTGACAGTTTTACTTACAATCACTACGTCGCATAATACATATTATGTCTAGTTAATGGCTTGGGATGAGTCTAGATATGGTGGTATTAAGAGAAATTGAACGAAAGATGTACTACGATAAACCTGTGCAAGTCATTATGGCAGTGACTATAGCAGATCGAGCTGGTTTAGATCGGCCACGGGTCGGAATGTTTTACGATGTACCGGCGTAGCGCCCAATGCTCTGAGGGCTTCCAGGTGTTGCTTGGTCCCATAGCCCTTGTGTTTTGCAAAGCCATAGCCGGGATACTGGCCATCCAGTTCCACAAGAATGCGATCCCTTGTGACTTTGGCGATGATGCTGGCGGCTGAAATTGAAATGCTCAATGCATCGCCTTTGACGATGCTCTTGGAATCGCACGGGAGGCCTTTGACCGGTAATCCATCGACCAGTGCAAATTGAGGACTAATCTGAGCGGCGGCCGCAGCCATTGCTTTGTGGGTCGCTTGGAGAATGTTGATCTGGTCGATTTCGTCGGAATCAATAATTCCGATGCCAATGGTTGTGTGGCTTGATTCAGTCAGTAGCTGAAAGTATTCCTCGCGGAGACCCTCCTTCATTGCTTTGGAATCGGTCAGCCGGCTAAATGTCGAGGTCAGCTCGCCGCGGATAAAGTCTGGATCAAAGATCAATGCGGCGGCCACCACGGGGCCGGCCAAGGGTCCCCTGCCCGCTTCATCGATTCCTGCTAAACGCAGAAAACCCGAGGCCCAGGCTTCTTTTTCATAAAGCAGGACATCGGGCATTCGATCGCCTCGAGGTAGGATTATACGCGGCGTTCTTTGATGCGGGCTTTCTTACCGGCCAGATCGCGCAGGTAGTACAGTTTCGCGCGGCGAACCTTACCATGGCGTTCAATTTCGATTTTATCGATGTTCGGGCTGTTCAGCGGGAAGATACGCTCAACGCCTTCGCCATAGGAAATACGACGTACGGTAATCGCTTCGGTAATTCCCGAACCCTTGCGGGCAATCACGGTCCCGGTGAAAAGCTGAATACGCTCTTTGCCGCCTTCTTTAATTTTGTAGTGAACACGAATAGTGTCGCCGATTACAAAATCCGGATGACGATCCTGGTTGGCATTTTCCTGTCTGATTTTTTCGATGGTGTTCATAAATCTCTCTCTGTTTTACGTTTGTCTGAGAAGCGTGTGATATTAGCCAAGATCACTCTTCGGTCAAGGGTTGTTTTCGCTATTTTCTCCATTCCCGTCCAGCAGGTCGGCACGCCGTTCCCTGGTGCGTTCCACCGCCTGGTTGTGCCGCCATTCGGCCACCTTGCCATGATCTCCACTGAGCAGGATTTCGGGCACTTTCATGCCCCTGAATTCGGAGGGGCGCGTGTATTGCGGATATTCGAGCAGGCCGGATGAAAACGACTCTTCCGCGGTGGCAATTTCTCCGCCCCCCAGAACGCCGGGGCGCAGCCGCACCACGGCATCGATCACAACCGTGGCCGGCAAAACACCGTTGGTCAGCACAAAATCCCCGATGGAAAGTTCCTCGTCCACCAAGGCGGCACGGATGCGCTCGTCCAAGCCTTCATAGTGGCCGCAAAGGAAGATCAGGTGTTTGCTGTCATCTGCGATCCGGCGGGCATCGGCCTGTTTAAAGGTTGCGCCCTGCGGGGTCATCAGGACCACGCGGCTTTCCGGGGTTCTTACCGATTCAATGGCCGCGAAGATCGGTTCGCATTTCATCACCATGCCGGGGCCGCCGCCGAACGGCCGGTCGTCGGTGGTGCGATGCTTGTCGGTCGTGAAGTCGCGCGGATTGATGGTCCGGAATTTAACCTGTCCCGCGGCCGTGGCGCGTTTCATCATGCTCTCCTGCAGAAAGCCATTCAGCATCTGCGGAAAGATCGTGATTACATCGATTTTAAGCACGTCACTCATTTTATTTCCAGGTCCGCGGTCCGGGCATGAAAAAAGAGCGGCCGGTCCGGCGCGCTCTTTTTATATTCCAGCAGTTGGAATTTCCTAGTCAACCACTTCGAGGATGGCTTTGCGGCCCTGCTTGGCCGCCATCGAGTTCATGATGGTGCGCATGGCGCCTACGGTCTTGCCGCTTTTCCCGATGATCTTGCCAATATCCTTGGCGTTGCAACGCAACTCGAAGATAAGGGTCTTTTCGCCGTCCACTTCCGTGATTTGCACTTCGTTGGGTGCATCGACCAGCGATCTGGCAATGGTTTCAAGTACCGCTTTCATCGCTAGGCTTTTTCTTCGGTTGCTTCTTCAGCAACCTCTTCTGAGGCTTCATCGGCGGCTTCTTCAGCTTCAACGGCTGCAACCGGAACTTCTTCTTCGGTCACTTCGCCGGCAACGGCTTGTTCAACCGGAAGCGTGCGGGCCTTTTTGATCAGGCTGGCAGCGGTATCGGAAGGCTGGGCCCCATTGTCGAGCCAGTAGTCGACGCGATCCAGGTTCAACGAGAAGTTGTTGCCGTCCTGTTTCGGGTCGTACCAACCCACGGTTTCAATGAAGCGTCCAGTCGGTGCGCGGCGCGCGTCTTGAACGATTACGCGGAAGAATGCGGCGTTTCTGCTGCCCATTCTGCGAAGTCTAATCTTAACTGCCATAGTGTGTTTTCTCCGTAGTAAATATCTACCGGTTCGGTAAAAGCGCTACTTTGTAGTGAACTTCTTCATGCGTAGCAATCTTTTTTCCATCTTTTTGAACTGCTTGGACATTTTGCCCATTTGGTCAAATCGCTTGAGCAACTGGTTCACATCCGCCAGCTTGCGACCCGAGCCCGCCGCGATCCGCAGCCGGCGGGGGCGGTCGATTTTCTTGGGATGATTCCGTTCCCACAGCGTCATGCTCAAAATGATCGATTCGAATTTTTTCATTTCGAAATCGGAGGAGCTGGCCACGGCCTGCTTTTGCTTGGCGCTCATCTTCATGGCGTCACCGGGCATCATATCCAAAAGGCTTTCCATCGAGCCCAATTTCTTCATCTGCCGGATCTGCGTCAGGAAATCCGCCAGATTGAGCTGGTTGGTCGCCATCTTTTCCTGCATTTGCAGGGCCTCTTCCTGATCGACCAGGCCCTGGGCCTTTTCTACAAAGCTGACAATATCGCCCTTCCCCAGAATGCGCGACGCCATGCGGTCGGGGTAGAATGGTTCCAGGTCGTCCATCTTTTCGCCGTTGCCCGTCATCAGGATCGGGCAGCCCGTCACCGCATGAACGGAAAGGGCCGCGCCGCCGCGGGCATCGCCATCGAGCTTGGTCAGGATCAGTCCCGTCAACCCCACGGCTTCGCGGAAGGCTTCCGCCACATTCACCGATTCCTGGCCGATCGCGGCGTCGAGCACGAGCACGCTGTTTTTCGGTTCCGTCCCGCGGCGGAACTGCTTCAATTCATCCACGAGCTCTTCATCCACCTGGAACCGACCGCCGGTATCGTAGATCACGACGTCGTATTTTTCAGCCCGGGCGCTTTGGGCCGCCCGCTGGCCCAGCTCGGGAACGGTTTCGCCCGATTCCGGCTTCAGAATATTCACGCCGATCTGCTGCGCAAGAATGGAGAGCTGCTCCACGGCCGCGGGGCGCCGAATGTCGCAGGCGACCAGTAAAACGCGCCGGCCCGACTTTTTCCAGCGCTTGGCCAGCTTGCCCGCCGTCGTGGTTTTACCCGAACCATGCAGGCCCATGAGCATCACCGAGGCCGGACTCCCCGTGAGATCGAACTCCTTGTGGGCGCCGCCCAACAGCTCCACCAGCTCGTCATTCACGCGCTTGATGATCTGCTGGCCGGGCGTGACGCTATCGAGCACGTCCTCGCCCAGGCAGCTTTCCTGTACGCGTTTGACGAAATCACGTGCCACCCGGAAGTTCACATCGGCCTCGAGTAGGGCCAGCCGCACCTCGCGCAGCGCATCCTTCACGTTCTTTTCGGAAAGTTTGCCGTAGCCGCGCAGGTTTTTGAATGTTTTCTGGAGTGCGTTGGATAGATTGTCGAACATGGGAAATCAGGGGTTGGTTAATCGTTATAAAGGAAAGAGAAGGAACTTAAGCGGAAACCCCTGCCCGAGGCAAAGCGAAAAACAGGGCAACCGATCCGTCCCATTATAGGCTCGCCACTTCGCGGCTTTCGGGTATTTTCATTCGTTGATAGCAACGTGATTGCAGGAAGACAACTTAGCAAATCAAGAAGGATGGAACAAACAGCATGAGCGAAGAACAAAACACCGAACCGGTGGTAACCCGGCAGATATTGAACAAAATCATCCTCAAGTTCACCACGCCCAGCCTCGGCAAGGCGATCTGGCAAATCCTCAATACCCTCATCCCCTATCTGCTCCTCTGGGCCGTGGCCATTCTTGCCTTCCGCAACGAATACCCGCTGTGGGTCTGCTTTATTCCGGTCGTGCTCGCGGCGCCGTTTGTCGTTCGGATCTTCATCATCTTCCACGATTGCTGCCACTCTTCGTTTTTCAAGACCAAGTGGGCCAACAAGCTGGTTGGACACATCGCCGGCATTCTCTCATCCACCCCCTTGACGGACTGGGGCGCGGCGCATATCAGCCACCATTCCACGGCCGGCAATCTGGACAAGCGCGGGGTCGGCGATATCTGGACGTTGACCGTCGAGGAATATATCTCGGCCCCGAGGCTCAAGCGCATCACCTACCGCATCTTCCGGCACCCCCTCTTCATGTTTGGCGTCGGGCCCTCATACGTCTTCCTGATTTTCCACCGGTTTACGCAGAAAGGCGTCCGGCACAAAGGGCGCCTCAGCGTCTACATCACCAACCTCGGCATGCTGGCGTTGTTGCTGCTGGGCGGCAGCACCATCGGATACAAGACCTACCTGCTCATCCAACTGCCGATCACCATCATCGCCGCGACGCTGGGCCTGTGGCTGTTCTACGTTCAGCACCAATACGAAGAGGTCTACTGGGAGCGCAACGACGTCCGCGACTCGCTCAAGGCCGCACTCGAAGGCAGCTCCTACTACAAGCTGCCCAAGGTCGCCCAGTGGTTTACCGGCAACATTGGTCTGCACCACATCCACCATTTGAACCCGTCCATCCCCAACTACAACCTGCAGGCCTGCCACAACGAAATTCAGAAGCTCCAGCACATCGAACCGCTGGGCCTGCGCAAGAGCTTCAAATCGCTCTTCATTCACCTCTGGGACGAAGACACCAAAAAGCTCATCAGCTTCAAAGCCATGAAACTCATCCGCAAAGCCCGCCTCAAAAAAGAAAACAACCATTAAACACCCGCTTTGCTCCAGGCACGAAGGACACCAAGACGATCCCCTTTAAATTCCTCTTCGTGACCTGAGTGCCTTTGTCTTTAATATGACTTTCCACCCGGAACTGAAATCATGACCAATAACGACACCCTGCGCCGCCTGCGCTATGCCCTCCACATCAACGATGCCGAAGTCGCCGAAGCCATGACCCTCTCCGGACGCGCCACCCCCGCCGACGAAATCCTCAACTGGCTCAAGCGCGAAGACGAGGCCGGCTATGTGGAATTGTCCGACACCCTACTCTGCCGCTTCCTCGATGGATTCATCATCAAAAAGCGCGGCCCCCACCCGTCCGGCAACGCGCCCGAGCCCCTTGAATTCCTTTCCAACAACGAAGTGCTCAAAAAACTCCGCATCGCATTGGAATTGAAAGAGGGAGGTGTTCTGGCCGTTTTCCAGAAAGTCGAATTTACCGTCACCAAGGCCGAGCTCGGCTCCTTCTTCCGCAAGGACGGCCACCGCAACTACCGAAAATGCCCCGAGCAGGTCCTGAAAAAATTCATCAAAGGCCTCAGCGCAAAGGCGTAGAATCCGAAGCGGAGGGTCGGTGGCCCCGGCGGGGGATCAACTCCCTGGTTTCCCACTTGAACATCGGGGGCGGGTGTGGTGTCTGCCCTTTTGGAAGGTTCCGGCTGAGCGTTATCGGACGTGTGAGCGGAGCTAGTTACATCTCTCGCAGTACGGGCCTTCCATATTGTAATCAGTGCCAATTCACGGCGCTATTTCTGATTTCCTCAACCTTTTCAGCACGCTTGCTATGGTTTATAACAACCATCCTAGCCGGCCAACGAATCCAAATAAGCCGGCCTTCTCCCCCAAACAGTGATTCTATTTTCCTCCTGTTATGGTCCTTCCAAAAAGGTGCAAGGGGTTCTGACTAATTAGTGTGGATTCGCGTCCATCAGCGGTTACAATGCTCAACTTCCAACCGGAGAATTTAATGGTCAAGATATTCACGAAGACGGGTGACAAGGGCGAGACGGGGCGATTTGACGGAGTGCGTGTGCCGAAGAACGATCCGCTGATCGAGGTGAACGGAACGATCGACGAGTGCAATTCGATGATTGGCGTGGCGCGCAGCTTTAACGACGGTGAGCGGCTGGACGGGATACTCAAGCACTACCAGAGCCTGCTGCTTGTTTGCGGCTCGGAAGTGACGAATGTGAAAAACGACGATCGCCTTCCCTTCGTCAGCGATGCGGATATCACGGCGCTCGAAAATCTGATCGATGAGCTGGAAGAAGAAATCCCTGCGCTGACCCACTTTATCCTGCCGGCTGGCGACAAGGTTTCGGCGCACCTGCACCTGGCCCGCACGGCATCGCGCAAGGTGGAGCGCCGGCTGGTGACGTTGCAGGAAACCATGGAGGTCAACAAAACGCTGCTGGCCTATTTCAACCGCCTGTCCGATACCCTCTTCGTGCTCGCGCGCCATGCCGCGCATCAAGACGGCGGTTCCGACGAAGTCTGGACGAATCCGCAGAAGAAGGCCTGAGTGAGAAACGAGCGGGCGTGAGAGATTAATTAGCCACGAAAGAACGCATAGTAAACAAAGTTAGTATCCGTTGAGTTCCTTGTGTTCTTTTGCGGCTAAATCCCATTTGCGGTTAATTTGCGTGCGGGGCACAGCCTTCGCCGCCTTTGTAGCGATCGAGCAGCTTCTTCATTTCCGAAACCTTTTCGGGATAGGCCGCATATAGGTTTTTGCGCTGCGCCGGATCGTCCTTCAGGTTGTAGAGCAACCCGGCGGTTTCATCCTTCCCGTAGCCGCGCTCCGTGTTGAACCAGTCGGGACATTTGCTGTGCTTCCCGCTTTTGGCATCGATGAACATCCAGTCGCCCTGCCGCAGCGCAAAGGCGCGCTTAAAGGTATTCTGCACGGTGGCCTTGCGCAACGGCTGCTTGTATTCATGGCCCTGCAGAAGCGGTAGTAGGTTGTAGCTATCGACCGCTTCGCTGGAGGTCAGGGTATGACCGATTACCGATGCGAAGGTGGCGGCGAGATCGACCTGGCTGATGGTTTCGTCCGATACCGCGCCCGGACGGATCTTGCCCGGCCAGCGAACCACGAACGGAACGCGGTGGCCGCCTTCCCAGACATCGCGCTTGAGTCCGCGCAGATGGCCCGAGCTCCAATGGCCCACGTTCTTCAGCCGGGCGTAGGCATAATGTTCGGAGCCGTTGTCGGTCGTGAAAACGACGATGGTGTTTTCAGCGAATCCCTTCGTTTCCAAAACCTCGAGAATCCGCCCCGCCATGGCATCGGACTCATAGACAAAATCGCCGTAGGCGCCGGCCTGCGACTTTCCGAGATATTCATCGTTCGGGATGATCGGCGCGTGCGGCGCCGGTAGCGGGAAGTAGAGAAAGAAGGGTTGGTCGGCCGACTGTTTTTCCAGCCATGCCACCGCCTTGTCGGTAAGCGTGGGAAGTACCTGGTAGGGATCCCAGCCCTCGACCATCGGACCTCCCCGAAATTCCCATTTCCCTTCGGGTATCTTTCTGAAGGTTTTGGTGTTCAGCATGGCCGTCGGCGCTTCGACGACCCCGTCGTTCTCGATCCAGCAGTAGGGCGGGAAGTTGATGGTGCCATCGCCGAAATAGTAGTCGAAGCCCTGCGCCAGCGGCCCGTCGGGAATCGGCTGGCTCCAGTCGAAGTCCTCTGGACGGCTCGGGCGTTTCTTGGACCACTTGGCGGCTTCCGCCCTCTTCAAGGCGTTCCAGTCCCAGCCGAGGTGCCATTTACCGATGCAGGCGGTGTTGTAGCCCTTGGTCTTGAACATCTTGGCCAGCGTAAAATCATCCGGTTCGAAAACGCTGCTACCCATGGCTCCGACAATGTTGTGGAAGCGCCGCCAGTGGTGCTGGCCGGTCAGTAGGGCAAAGCGGCTTGGCGTGCAGATGCCCGACGAACTATGCCCGTCGATAAAGCGCATGCCCTCGCTGGCCAGCTTGTCGAGATTGGGGGTTGGAATCTTCGAGTCGGGGTTGTTGGCACCCAGGTCGCCAAAGCCCATGTCGTCCGCATAGATGATGACCACGTTTGGACGTTTTGCCGCGTGTACCGTGCCGACCGCCAGCAGCACCAAACCCAAAAGAAAAAATCGTTTCATACCCCTATCCCCATTCGTTTAGCTTTTATTCCTAAGTAACGTGTGTAGTCTCGCATTAATGGACAAACCTTTCCAACTTGTTGCGGATTTTGTGCCGACGGGCGACCAGCCCGAGGCGATCAAGGCGCTGTGTTCGGGACTGGATGCCAAAAAGAAATTCCAGACACTGGAGGGCGTAACGGGCTCGGGCAAAACGTTCACCATCGCGAATGTGATTGCGCAGCATGGCCGCCCCACCCTCGTGCTTTCGCACAACAAGACGCTGGCGGCGCAGCTTTATGCCGAGCTGAAATCCTTCTTCCCGAACAACGCGGTGGAATATTTCATCTCCTACTACGACTACTACCAGCCGGAAGCCTACATTCCGCAAACCGACACCTTTATTGAAAAGGATTCATCCATCAACGACGAGATCGAGCGCCTGCGGTTGGCGGCGACGGATTCCCTGCTCAACCGCGAAGATGTCATCATTGTCGCCTCGGTTTCCTGCATCTACGGCTTGGGATCGCCGGAAGACTACAAGCAGATGGTCGTCAGTGCCGCCGTTGGAGAAAACGCCGACCGCGATGCCATTCTGCAGAAGCTGGTCGGCATCCAGTATGAGCGCAACGACTATGAGCCCGGCCCCGGTAGCTTCCGTGTGCGCGGCGATACGCTCGACATCTTTCCATCCTACGCCAAGGACTACGGCATCCGGCTTGAATTCTGGGGCGACGAAATCGACACGATCAAAAAGATCGATCCGCTGACCGGAAATACGATTGAAACCTATGACCACATCATGGTTTCGCCGGCCAAGCACTTTGTGATGCCGCAAACCAAGATCGACGCCGCGCGGGTGGCCATCCGCCAGGAGATGGAGCAGCGGGTGGCCGAGTTTGAACGTCAAAACCGCTTGGTCGAGGCGCAACGGATCAAGATGCGAACCGAATACGATCTGGAAATGATGAAGGAGATCGGTTTTTGCGGCGGGATTGAAAACTATTCGCGGCACCTGGCAGGGCGCCAGGCCGGCGATCGGCCGGAATGCCTGCTCGATTATTTCCAAGGCGATTTCCTTACGGTGATCGACGAATCGCACGTCACCCTGCCGCAGGTACGCGGCATGTACAATGGCGACCAGGCCCGCAAGGGCACGCTGGTTGAGCACGGCTTCCGGTTGCCTTCGGCGCTCGACAACCGCCCGATGAATTTCGACGAGTTTGTTTCAATCACCCACGAAACCATCTTCCTTTCGGCCACGCCGTCCGTCTACGAGCAGGAGCATGGCGGAACGCCCATCGAGCAGATCATTCGTCCGACGGGGATCGTGGACCCGCCGGTGGAACTGCGGCCGCTCAAGAACCAGATCGACGACCTGATGGAGGAAGTGCGGAGCCGGGCCGAGCGCGGGGAACGCACGCTGGTGACCACGCTGACGAAGCGGACGGCGGAAGACCTAACCGAATACCTGGAAAAAACTGGGATGAAGGTGCAATACCTGCACTCCGATATCGCCGCGTTGGATCGGGTCGATATTCTGCGCGACCTGCGGAGCGGCAAGGTCGATTGCCTGATCGGCATCAACCTGTTGCGCGAAGGGCTCGACCTGCCCGAGGTTTCGCTGGTCGCCATCCTCGATGCCGACAAGGAGGGCTTCCTGCGGTCGGAAACCGCGCTGGTGCAAACCGCCGGCCGCGCCGCGCGGCATATTGACGGGATGGTGATCATGTATGCCGAAAAGATTACCGATTCCATGCAGCGCATGCTCGACAAGTGCGACCACCGCCGCCAAAAGCAGACGGCCTACAACAAAGAGCACGGCATTGTGCCGCAGGCGATCAAGAAGAAGATTCAGGATAGCCTGAAGACCATCTATGAAACCGCCGAGGAGACGGTCGAAGCCGCGCTTGCCGAGGAAGGGGTGGAATACAGCATCAGCGAAACCATCCACCAGCTCGAACAGGAAATGCTCGAAGCCGCCGAGGAGCTGGAATTCGAACGCGCCGCCGTGCTGCGCGACCAGATCAAAGATCTCAAAGCTTCAACGTGAAGAATTAAACACCAAGACACAAAGAACACGAAGCTAGAGAATCCTTTGAGCCCTTCGAGCATTCGTGTTTAAAGGCCTTACTCGCGGGTGGCTTTTTTCAACATTTCGCGCTCGCGCGGCGAGAGGGCGCCCATGCCATCTTTCCCGATCTTGTCGAGGATCTGGTCGATTTCCGCCTTGGACAAGGTTGGGCTGCTTTTGGGAGGGCGGTTGGGCTTTGCCTTCGCGGTTCCGGGCCATTTTCGTTTCAGTTCTTGAACGATATGCGGATGCTTGAGGGAAAAGGCATAGCAGAAACCCGCAACGCCCCCCATGAGGTGAGCCGTGTTAGCGATGCCGCCGATTTTTGGATCGCCAATCATCTCCGACAACTCCCAGATGGCCAGCAAGAGCACCAATACCCAGGCCTTGATGGGGATGATAAACCAAAGCAACAACTTGGCATTGGGATACAACGCCCCGAACGCCCCAAGCACCCCCATGAGTGCGCCGGACGCACCGACGCAATAGCTATATTCCGGGGCCAGGAGCGACCAACCCAAGCCGCCGAGGATGCCGCTGACATAATAGAGAATGAAAAAGCGGTAGGAACCGAGGGTATGCTCCACAGCCGGGCCAATAAAGAAGAGCCCAACCATGTTCATCAGCAGGTGGACGCCCCCACCGTGCACAAACATATAGGTGAAGAGCTGCCCGAAATCGAAGGTTTGCCACCAGGCCGCGGGCAGTGCAAAGGTTTGGACGAGCCGGATGCCGAAGAGGGATTCCAGGAAATAGATGGCGACATTGATGATCAGCAGATACTTCACTGCGGGGGTGATTCCGCTCATGCTTCCAATATTTCTAGGTTCCTGATATTGCATTCATGCCCTTTCGATGGAGTGAGTAGACCGCAAGCCCTCTGGGTGGTCAATCTTACAAAGCGTATAAGTTATAGATCCGCGGCCGCCCTCTCCGGTGAATAACGGACTTGCCCATTTCGCGATGCCGGATATGATGGCGCGCGAATTTACAAGGAATGGATCCAGCTATGACCGATGAAAAGAAACTGACGGGTTTAACCCTTCTGAAACAAGGCGAAACGCGCTACCCCACCTCGCCCGACGAAGCAAATCTGGAAACCTTCGAAAACGCGAACCAGCAACGCAACTATTGGATCACCTTCGAGACGTCCGAGTTTACCTCGCTGTGTCCGATCACCGGCCAGCCCGATTTTGCAACCATCCGGATCGAATATGTGCCGGCTGAAATCTGCATCGAAAGCAAGTCGCTCAAGCTCTACCTTTTCTCTTTCCGCCAAATGGGCACCTTCTACGAGGAAATCGTCAACCGGATCTATAGCGACCTGTTTGAAGAGCTTGCCCCGCGGCGCCTGATCGTGAATGGCGACTTCACCGCGCGCGGCGGCATCACCTCGTCGGTGAAGATTGATTCGGCGGAAGCGTAATCGACGCCCCGGATTCTAATCCGGGGTTTCCATGCTTGGATTCACTCCGGAACAGAATCCGGAGCCGCGACTATTCCCCGGAATAGATGCAGACGTTGGTGGGGTTTTCCTTCACCACCACTTGCGAGAGCTGGGACAGGTTCGGCTTGATCTGGTTCCAGAACCACAAGGCAATGTGTTCCGCCGTGGGGTTCTCCAGCCCTTCAATTTCGTTCAACACCCTGTGGTCCAGTTGCTGAATGAGCGGTTTGACCGCATTTTTCAGGTCGGTGTAATCGAGTACCCAGCCCAGGTTGGGGTCCAATTCATCCTCCACATGGATTTCGATGATGTAGGTGTGCCCATGCATGTTGGCGCACTTGTGCTCTAAAGGCACGTTGGGCAACCAGTGTGCTGAATCAAATTTGAATTCCTTGTAGATTCTCATTTTCGGCATGGCTTATTCCTCAACATATTTGCGCGGATCGTTTATGCCCGCATCCTTGAACCCCTTCAACCGCAACAGGCACGAGTCGCAATGCCCGCAACTGCGCCCATCGGGCGCGGGGTCGTAGCAACTCGTGGTTCTCGCGTAATCGACCCCCAAGTCCAGCCCGCGTTGAATAATTTCGGCCTTGGTCGACTCAATCAACGGCGTATGGATTTTCAGGACCTGGCCTTCCACGCCCGCCACCGTTGCCAAATTACCCATCTGTTCAAATGCCTTGATGAACTCCGGGCGGCAGTCGGGATAGCCGCTGTAGTCCAGCGCGTTCACGCCGATAAAGATGTCGTAGGCTCCGAGCACTTCCGCCCATGCAAGGGCATAGGATAGAAAGATCGTGTTGCGCGCCGGCACGTAGGTCACGGGAATCTCGTCGGTCAACTCATCGACGCTTTCATGCTTGGGCACATCAATGTCGTCCGTCAGTGCGGAACCGCCGAAGGCCGCCAGATCAATATCGATGATCCGGTGCTCCTGGGCCATCCCGTTCGCCTGTTCCACCGCGCAATCGAGTTCGATGGCGTGCCGTTGCCCATAGCGGAAGGAGAGCGCATGGACATCGAACCCTTCGTTGTATGCCAGGGCCATCGTGGTGGCGGAATCGAGCCCGCCACTCAGCAGGACCACCGCCTTCTTTTTCGCGGCGGACACTACAGCACTTCCATCATCTTATGGGTCTGCGGGATTACGCGAACATTCGGCATGATCCCGGAAACCATGTCCTGCCAGCGCAACAGCTGTTCGCCGTTCGGCACCGCGTCGACCCGGTCGGTCTTGCTCATCGGTTGCAGGACCACCAAGGTATCGGTGCCACCGGCCTGTTTGATGCCCTGTACGGCCTGCATCATTTCGGCCTCGTCGGTATTCGCCGACAGCACGAGTTTGGTAAAGACGTCGACCTCCCAATCGCGGCAGATTTGCAGGAATTCCCAGTGGGCCGGAAAGGTATTCGGATCGTTCGTGACACTGGCCAGCTTGACGTCCATTGCCACAATATCCACCCACTCGATAATGGACTTGAGCTGCTTCGTCAGGTCGCCGGCGCTTTCGAGGTAAATGCTATGGTCGTCGTCGTTGAGAACCGGCAGCAGCTCGCGGAGGAAGGGAGCCTGCAAGAGGGGCGCGCCGCCCGTCAGCGAAATGCGGCGGTTGCTTTTCTTGGCATCCACCTCGCGGATGATTTCAACCAGCTGTTCCACGCTCAGCGGATTGGGGATCTGCTCGAACGTGCCGGAACCGGGCTCTTTTTCAATTGAAACGGTTTCCGTGCGCTCCACGTTTGTGTCGCAAAAAACGCACGATCGGTGGCAGCCGCAAAAGCGTACAAACAGGTGGCGTTCACCCACATAGGGCCCTTCGCCTTGGACGGAACTGAAAATTTCTGAGAGGTATGTTTTCATGGATCAGACAAAGTACCCGACCAATTCGGGAAACGAAGCAAAATATGCATCGGGTTTATACCCGCCCTGCTCCCCGAATCCGTAGCGCACAAACGCGCTTTTGACCCCTGCGTTTTTCGCGACGGCCAGGTCGGTGTGGTGATCGCCAATCATCCAGGCTGCCGATCGGTCCATGCCGGCTTGCTCCAGACACTTGAAAATGCCGTCCGGCTCCGGTTTCAGGTTCGCGACATCCCCGCCCCCGATGATGGTCGAGAAGCAATCGCCCAGGCCAAAGTGCGCCATGATTTCGCGGCTGAGATTGCCGGGCTTATTGGTCAGGAGGGCCAGTTTATGGCCGGCGGCCACCAATTGGCGGACGCCCGGCTCCACCCCGGCGTAGAGATAGGTGTGCACCGTCAGGTTCGAGTAGTAGTAATCCTTGTTGATTTTCAGGGCCTCGTCGAAGTCGACGTCCGCCCCTTGCAACGAGCGCGTCACCAACTTGCCCACGCCGTTGCCAATGTATCCGCTGACCGTTTCGACGGACAAGGGCACCATGCCATAGTGGTTGCGCATGTGGTTGATGCCCGCGGCCAGATCGGCCCGCGAATCAATCAAGGTTCCATCCAGGTCAAAGATGAGTAAGTGCGGGGTCATTGCGTGAGCAGCTCCTGCCAGCTGAATACCGGAATATCGGAGGGGAAAGTCACCGGTTGTCCATTGTCGACGGCCACCACCCGGGCCCCTGCGCTTTGTGCCGCCTGAATGCCGGCCAGCTGGTCTTCAAAGACGACGGTCTTGAGCGGGTCGACCCCCAATTTTCGGAATGTGACCTCGAAAATTTCCGGATGCGGTTTCCGGTGCTCCACCTCGTCCGAAGTTGCGATGACCTCAAAATAATCCAAAATCTCCGCCTCTTCCAAGGCGGGTTGCACAAACTCGAGGGGCGAGTTGGTGGCCAGACCGAACGGCCGGCGGCCGTGCCACTTGTCGAGAAATGCGCGGGCTCCCTGAAAAAGATCGGCCTGGAAGATTTGCGTCACCCGCACCCGCTTCGATGCCAGCACCGCCGCGGGATCCAGCGACAATCCATGCCGCTCGTTCAGCACCGGACAAAAGCTCTCACTATGGCTCGCAAAAAACTCAAGGTGTTCGGCCGGCGTCAGTCGATAGCCGCTCGCTTCCAGCACCACATCGGCAAAGGCCTGGGCATGGTACTTGCCCGAATCGATCAGCGTCCCATCGAGGTCGAAGACAAAAGCCTGGAAGTCGGCCAGGTTCATGGGGTCAGCATCTCCCGGGCGGCGGCCAGCACATCGTCGACCTCCACCATCCGTATACTTTGCAAATCCTGCTTGGAATAACGTTCGACCGTGGATTTTCTCAGAATCCGGTGTTGCTCGCCGCAGGGCCCCACCCGCAGTGGATCGGTCGGCCCGAAGAGGGCCAGGCAAGGTGTTCCGGCGGCGGCGGCGGCCATGTGCATGGGCCCCGAGTCGACCGTGACCACGAGGTCGGCCTGTTGCAACACCCCGCCCAGTTCCAGCAACGAGGTCTTGCCGCACAGGTTGGTTGTCGTGTTGCGGGGCAAGGCCTGTTCAATTTTTTTACAGGTCGCGGCATCGCCCGGCGCGCCCACCAAAATAATCTGCTTCTCCAGTTTCCGGCCGAGTTCGATGAAGCGTTCGGCCGGCCAGTTCTTGGCCTCGTGCCGCGAGCACGGGGCGAAAACAACCACGGGGCGATGCTTCATACAGGGATAATCCACGGCCGGAAAACGGAGGGGAAACTCGATCGGAGCGGCCGGTTTATCCAGCCACTTCAGCACGTCGAGGTTTTCGTCCACCGCATGGCGTCGCTTGTTCTTGCCGCCCACCACGGCGGAATAGAAAAGCTTTGCGCCTTCGCGCTGAAAAGATGGGCCAAGGATCGGGGCCACCGGACTGCGCTTGGCCATGCGGCAAATCAACGCACTCTTAAGCAACCCTTGCAGATCGACCACCAAATCATACGTTTCCGCCTGCAGCGCGCGGCGGAAGGTGCCGAGGTTGGCCAGCAGCGCGCGGCGGGGAAAGGAAATTACCCGCCGGACATCGCTGAAGCACTCGGCCAGCCGGGTGTATTCCGCGTTGACCACCCAGTCGATTTCCGCGCCATGGGCCTGCTTCAGCAAGTGGACGGTCGGCAAGGCATGGAAGAGGTCGCCCAGCGAGCTGGTTTTGACGATCAGGATGCGCATGGAAGCGGCTCCGTTAAACCGCGTTGGCAAGGGTCAGGATAACCGCTTTTTGGGCGTGCAGGCGGTTTTCGGCTTCGTCGAAGACGATGGATTGTGGGCCGTCGATTACCTCGGCGGTTTGTTCGCAACCGCGATTGGCGGGCAGGCAGTTCATGAAGATGGCATCGGGTTTGGCGTGTGCCATCAGCGCGGCGTTCACCTGGTAGGGCATGAACTTGGCGATGCGTGCCTCTTCCTGACCCTTCGGAATATGGTAGCTCATCCAGGAGTCGGTGTAGACCACGTCGGCATCCTTGATCGCTTCGATCGGGTCCGACGACACCGAAACCGAACCGCCCGATTCCGCCGCAAAGGCTTCGCAGTCGGCCACAACGTCCGGCCGCGGCGAATAATCGGCTCCAGCCGGCGACCCGACACTCACCTGCATGCCCATCTTGGTTCCGCCATACATGAGCGAATGCGTCACGTTGTTGAAGCCGTCGCCAAGGTAGGCCAGCTTGAGCCCCTTCAGCCGCCCCTTCTTTTCCTCAATCGCTTGCAGGTCGGCCAGGATCTGGCACGGGTGGCTGTCATCCGTCAGGGCGTTGATAACCGGAACGGTGGCGCACTGCGCCATTTCCAACAGGTCTTCATGTTTAAACAGCCGCGCCATGATCAGGTCGACAAAGCGTGAAGCGGTTTGGATCGAGTCGCTAATGCTTTCCTTGCCGCTGCCCATCGGGGAATTTCCGGTATGGTAATAGATGGCATGGCCACCCATTTGCATCATGCCGGCCTCAAAGGAGAGGCGCGTCCGCAGACTCGGCTTTTCAAAAATCATCAACAAGGTCTTGCGCGCCATGGCATCGCCATACCGGTCCGGATTGGCCTTCACAGCCTGGGCCAGATCCAGCACGCCCCGGATTTTTTCCGGGCTCCATTCTTTGAGTGAAATCAAGTGTTCCATATTCCGTCTCCTGAAATTATAGCGACGTGTAGTTCGCGTAGTACCGATGCACCTCATCCTGCCGGCCAAAGGTCGTCAGAATCAGGGCGGCCCGAATCCACATGCCGTTGCGCATTTGCCGCCAGTAGATGGCCCGCGGGTCGTTGTCGATATCGGTACTGATCTCCTTCCGGCGCGGCAGCGGATGCAGGATCACCGTCGTGTCCTTGATGATATCCATGTGCTCGGCTCCAATACTGAAGGCGGTCGTATCGATCGTGCTGCTTTCGCCGTCCGCATCCCATTCATCCTGAATCCGGGTCATGTAGATGGCATCGGCAATCGGCATGACTGCGGTGAAGTCCTGCGTTACAACATATTTCGTACCGGCCTCATTCAGCAAATCCAAAATATCCTGTCCGATCTGCAGCGGTTCCGGGGCCACGAAATGGAGGGTGACATCCTTGTACAGGGTCAGCAGCCAGGCCAGTGAACGGACGGTTCGTCCCCGGGCGAGGTCGCCGACGAACGCCACATGCTTGCCATCGATTCCGCCGCTTCTTTCGAAGCTACGTTCCAGCGTGTAGATATCGAGCAGCGCCTGGGTGGGATGCTGGTCGGCCCCCGATCCGGCGTTGAGTACGGGGATTTCACGTTTTGTATTTGCCAGCATCCAGGCCACGCGCTCGGCAAAGCCTCCCACGGGATGGCGCATGATGATCATGTCGACATACGAACTGAAGGTGCGGATCGTATCCTCGGGCGATTCCCCTTTTACCTCGCTGGAGGTCTTTGAATCGCGGACATCCATCGTGTCGAGTCCCAGGATCTGGCAGGCGGCATTGTGCGAAAGATAGGTGCGCGAAGAAGGCTGCGCAAAATAGAGCATGGCGCGTTTGTCCGAGAGCAGCGTCTTCAGGAAATTAGCGCCGTCACGCCGCTTGTTGATCCGCTTAATCTTGGTGGCCAGTGCACAGAGTTCTTCCAGCATTTCGCGCGAAAACTGCTGCGCAATCAAGGTGTGCGCCGGGGTTCCTTGAAAATAGGCGGCCTTCTCCGTTCGCGGCAGGGCCTTGAAATCCTGCCACGCAATCTCACTGAGTTTTTTCGAATGGTTCATAATTAATCCGCCCCGTGTTTGACACCCCGCATCACGAATCAGGAAATAATAGCGATACTGCATGCAAAGTCCAGCAAGGCGGCAAGGATTCTACTGGTTTGGACTGTCAAAAGCATCCGGCCGGTCTAAACTGCGGAACATGTTAGGTGAATCATTCAAACAGCGCACCCTCCGGGTAGACGGGGAGGTGCTAAAAGGCGTTGGCGCCGGAACCATGCAGCTGGCGGATGCTCCGGTCAGTGCCCAGGCCCTGCTGTGCCTGGATCTTTTCCAAACGAACGGCGTCAACATTCTATGGGTGGCCGCCGATGTCCGGGAAATGGAAAAACTGCACGAATCGATTCTTACCCTCCGGGATGCTGGAATGCAGGAACCTGTTTTTCTTTTCCAACCCATGGAGAAAGATCCGGCCGTATTCGGCGAACATTTAAAGATCGTGCAACACCTCACGGACCAAAAAGCGTTTGTTATCGTGACGTGTCCGCAGGCGGTGGAGCAGGAAGTGCCATTGGCCGGAAAATCAGACCAGGCGGTAACCACGCTCCGGGTCGGGGAAGAACACAACCCGGCCGCCTTGACCGAGTGGATGACGCAGGCGGGCTATGAGTTTGGGGTCGAGGTTTACTTGCAAGGCGAAGCTGCGTTGCGCGGCGGCATTCTCGACTGCTGGCCGCCGGGCTCCCCCCGCCCCGTCCGCATCGAATTCTTTGGCGTTGAAATCGACTCGATCCGCTATTTCGACGACCAGACCCAATGCACCATCGAAAAGATTGGCTCCGTCCAACTCCCGCAGCTCGACTTTGGTTTTGCCGGCGATGAAACCTGTTCCATCGAGACTCTGCTTCCCGAACACACCCTTGTCATCACTCCGGACGCCGCAGGAGCGGATTATCCCATTTTGCAGACGGGGTTCGATTATTACGACACGGGGCTGGTTGCCGTGTCGTTCGATACCCATCCGAAGGATGCGGAGCAGGCCCGGCGTAGATTTGTCGAACAGCGATGTGCCGATGAAGGATGGAGCGTTCACTTCTTTTTTGAAACCGACGGCACCCGGGCCCGCTTCAAGGAATTGTACCAAGACATCGACGGATTCGAGACCCTGTCGCTGCATCGCGGCGTGCTGCACCAAAGCGCCATCGACCATGCCCGGCAAATCCTGGTCGTTACCGAAAGCGACTTCTACGCCTACCATATCAACCGCAGCGCGCCCGCCCGCTCCGCCAAGCGGTTCCAAAAGCAGGAACGCGTGTCCGAAGCGGCCGATATCCAGCCCGGCGATTTTGTGGTGCATGTCGAGCATGGCGTCGGCAAATATCTCGGCATCGTGGAAACCACGTTCAGCGGCCGCAGCATGGAGGTGCTGGCCATCGAATATGCCAAGGGGGAAAAGGTGTACCTGCCCGTCACGCAGGCGCAGCTGCTGACCCGCTACAAAGGCATGGGCAAACATACGCCGAAGCCACATACACTGGGCGGACGAAAGTGGCGCAACGACAAGGCGAATGCCCAGGAAGCCGTACAGGATCTGGCGGCCCAGCTGTTGCAAACCCAGGCCGAGCGGCAGGCCAAGCGCGGCTATCGCTTTTCCAAGGACACCTCCATGCAGGTGGAATTCGAAGCCGCCTTCCCCTACACCGAAACGGCCGATCAGCTTTCCTCCACCGAGGAGCTCAAGCGCGACATGGAAAAGACGCGCCCGATGGACCGCTTGCTTTGCGGCGATGTCGGGTTTGGCAAAACCGAAGTGGCGATGCGGGCCGCGTTTAAATCGGTGATGGACGGCAAGCAGGTGGCGGTACTGGTTCCAACCACGGTACTGGCCCAGCAACACTATGAAACGTTCGTCGAACGGATGGCGGCGTTTCCGGTTCGGGTCGATATGGTCAGCCGCTTCCGCACGCGGGCGCAACAAAACAAATCCCTTTCACGGGCACAGGCGGGCGAAGTCGATATCCTCATCGGCACCCACCGCCTGCTCTCCAAGGATATCCGCTTCAAGGATCTGGGTCTGGTCATTATCGACGAAGAGCAGCGCTTTGGGGTTACAGCCAAGGAGCACTTCAAGGAGTTGCGCCGGCAGGTCGATCTCATCACCATGTCGGCGACGCCGATTCCCCGCACGCTCTACATGAGCCTGACCGGCGTGCGCGACCTCAGCACGATCAAAACTGCGCCGCAGGAGCGGCAGCCCATCGACACCGTTGTCATGGGCTACGACGAAGAAATTATTGCCAAAGCCATCCGGATGGAACTGCACCGCGAAGGGCAGGTTTTCTACCTGCACAACCGCGTCAAAACCATCCATTTGGTCGATAACAAGCTGCGGGCCCTCGTGCCCGAAGCCCGCATTGCCGTTGCCCACGGGCAGATGGGCGAAAAGGAACTCTCCGAAATCATGCATGCCTTTGTGCAGGGCCGGTTCGATGTCTTGCTCTGCACGACGATCATTGAGAGCGGCGTCGACATACCCAACTGCAACACCATTCTCATCGAGAACGCCGAACGGTTTGGTCTGTCGGATCTCTACCAGTTGCGCGGGCGCGTCGGACGCTCCAGCCACAAGGCCTTCGCCTACCTGATGCTGACCCCCGGCGGCGAGGTGGTGGCTGCGGCCCGAGACCGGATGAATGCGATCAAGCGCTACACCGGACTCGGATCGGGCTTCCGGCTGGCCGTTCGCGACCTCGAGTTGCGCGGGGCGGGCAATATGCTCGGATCAAAGCAAAGCGGTCATATTTCCGCCGTCGGTTTCGATCTGTACTGCCAGCTGCTCAAACGCACGGTTGCCATTATGCAGGGCAAAAAACCGCCGCCGATGATGGATGTCGTGGTTAAGCTCGATTTTCTGGATCTGTCGCCCCACTCCGGCACGCCCGATTGTGGCGCCTATATTCCCTACGAGTATGTGGAGGATGAAAACCTGCGGCTGCGGCTTTATCAACGCATGTCGGCCCTGGCGACCAAACAGGAAATCACCCTGATGAAGCGGGAAATCAAAGACCGATTTGGCAAGCTACCCGCCGAAGTGCATCGCCTGCTGCTCATCTCCGAACTACGAATCGTCGCCGCCGAGCGCGGCATTAAATCGATCATCGTCCGCAATCAACAGGTGATGCTTTCCACGGACAAGAATTATCTAACCGTCGGCGGGCGCCATCCCCGGCTGGATGAAGGAAAAATCACGGCCATGCTAAAAGAGCTGGTTGCGTTGGTCGCCGGCTAGATGCCCCGTGTTTGCTGGTTCAGCATTTCTTTGGCGTGCTGGAGGGTGACGTTGGTGCTGTCCCGACCGCCGAGCATGCGGGCGATTTCTTCCGGCCGCGACTCGGTATCGAGCAGTTGTACTTTCGTGTAGGTGCGGCCATTCTCGACGTTCTTTGAAACGGCGAGATGTGTGCTGCCGCAGGCCGCAACCTGCGGCAGGTGCGTGATGCAGATGAGCTGGTGGCATTCCGCCACCTGGGCGAGCTTGCGGCCCACGGCCGTTCCGATTTCGCCGCCAATGTTGGCGTCGATTTCATCGAAGACGAGCACGGGAATCTGATCCTGCTTGGCGAGTACCGCCTTGGTGGCGAGCATGACGCGCGAAATTTCGCCGCTGGAGGCAATCAGGCGCAACGGGCGCATATCCTCGCCCGCGTTCGGGGCAAAGCCAAATTCAATTTCATCCATTCCCGCGGGCCCGGGGTCGCACGGCTTGATCTGCACATCGAAGAAGCCATGTTCGAAGCCGATGTCGACCAGCTCGCGGGTGATGCTCTCGGAAAGGTGGTCGGCCACGTTTTCGCGTTGCTTGCGCAAGTCGGCCCCGACTTTTTCCACGGTGGAAAAAACGGCGTCCAACTCGCCTTGCAGGGCGGCGCGTTTTTTATCGCGGCCGCGCAGTTCGCGGAGTTGTTCTTTCCAGGTTGCCCCGTTGCCGAGCACGTCCTCGACGGTTGAACCATATTTCCGCTTCAGCGTTTGGTAGGTGGTCAAGCGGTCATCGATCCACTGCATGCGCTCCGGGCTGGCGTCGATGCCGGCGGCGGAGTTTTCGATGGACCGGACCACTTCCTGCACGGAGGTGACCGCACTTTCGATTTCGTCGTGCCAATCCTGTGCGTCGGGTATCAGCTTGATGAGTTGGTTGAGCGCCTGCTGGGCGGAGGCCAATCCGTCAAACGCGCAGCCCTCCCCTTCGGTCAACGCATTGACGGCACCGTTGGCCAGTTCAATCACCTGCTGCGAGTTGGCGATCACGCCGTGCTCTTCCTCGACCTGCCCCTCTTCTTCCGCCGAAAGGTTGGCGACTTCGATTTCGCTCACGCGATAATCGAGAAATTCAATCTGCCGGTCCAGATCCTCTTCGTCATCGGCATGGAGGGCGGCGAGCTGCTTCTGAATGTCGCGGTACTTGGTGTATTCCGTTCCATAAGCCGCTTTGGCGGCATCCAGCTGGCCAAAGGCATCGAGAATGTCGAGCTGCACGGCTTGGTCAAGCAGGGATTGGTGGTCGTAGGGGCCGTGCATATCGACGAGGACTTCGCCGAGTTTCCTGAGCACGTGAAGGGTGACGGGCTCGTCGTTCACGAGGGTTTTGTTGGATGACTCCGTGATGATACGGCGAATGATCAGCAGGCCGCCGTCGCACGGCTCCAATCCCATATCCGTTAAAATGGTATCGACGGGTGTGGGGTCGGAAAGGCCAAACTCGGCATGCACGGAACAGGAGGTTTCCCCCGTTCGGATCATCGACTTATCCGCCCGCTCTCCCAGCAACAAACGAAGCGCACCAATCAGTAATGATTTGCCCGCACCGGTTTCGCCGGTGATTACATTAAGCCCCTCGTTGAAGCCGACTTGTACATCGTCGACCAGCGCAAGGTTTTTGATTTTCAGGGTTCTGAGCATGTTGCGGGACAGTATTCACAGGCATCTCGGTTTCGACAAGTCTGGAAAGGCACGGTTCCTAGGTTTGCTCGAGCTTGTGGGATTTGCTGGCGGCCTTACGCTGTTCCTCTTTACGCATTTCATCAAAAATATTAAGGAAAATCACGATGACCTGAAGGAACAAGATCAGAAAAATGGGCCCGCCTATATAGTAGAAGGCATCCGGAAGATCAAATCTAGGGCGGGAGCTTTCAAAATCCATCTGGGGGCGCAGATGTTTCCTTGCAAGCTCTTTTACGCTGGGCAGGTAGTCGTCGGCGGTTATGCCATAGACGGAGGTAACTTTGGGGGGGGCTTGGTTTTCCGTAACCGGCGCAGTCGACAACAACGGATCTATCGATCCTTGCCGAAGGGGTTCGAGCGTCGTCTCTTGCGCGGCAGCGCAGGACAACATCAACACCGTCATGCAAATGACAAATGGACCCGTTTTAATTCTCTTCATCCCAACAAACACGTGGTTTCCCCCATCATACAAGCGTGTTTTTTTTCTTTCTTCCGCTCAAAATAGCAAACTAGCCGAAATCTAGAACTTAAAAGCACGCTTTTATTTATTACGGGTTGTTGTTATTGCAGAGCGATCCCTTTAAAGATGCACAGCACTCGATCTGAAGCCGTATTATTATTGCACGTGTGTGAGCGTTTCGGCATAAAGGGGACTTGTTTCAAATCAAAGGATCGATCCACTATGAAACCAATTTATGCAGGCTCCTACAAAAGTCGCAAGCCCGGCCGCTGGAAGGTCGTTTTTGTTGTTATCGTGCTACTCCACTTGGTTGGTGTTGGCGCGTATTTGATTATTTCCAAGCCGTCCAATAAGGAAACCCTGCCGCCGGACACCGAGGTTGCGGCGGTTCCGGCCGTTGCCCCTGCGCCGGCCCCGCTGGATGCGATGCCCTCCTTGCCGGTGGCATCGGCCTCTTCACCGGACTCGCAGGCGCTCGTATCCGCGGCCAAGGCCTCCATGGAGGGTGGCCGGTTGCTGGATGCCAAAATCACCTTGGAACAATTGGTTGCGACCCATCCCGATGCCGAAGCGATCCAGCTGCTGGGTGAAGTAAACATGCAGTTGCTCAAATCGCCGTTGCTGATGCCCGGCAAGGAATACTATGCCATCCAATCCGGCGACTACCTTCAGAAGATTGCCAAGAAATTCAACACCACGGTTGCCTTGCTCAAGGCGATGAACGGGCTCGAAACCGATACTATTCGCCTCGGCGATCGCATGCTGGTCTACAACAGCCATTTTTCAATCCGCGTTTCCAAAAGCCGCAACGAGCTGGATTTGCTGATGAATGGAACGTTGTTTAAGCGCTATTCGGTCGGGACCGGCAAGTTTGGCAAAACGCCGGCCGTTGAATTTTCCATTATGGATAAGATTATCGAGCCCCCGTGGACCCGCCCCTCCGACAACCGGCAGATCGAGTATGGCGATCCCGAAAACGTGCTGGGCACGAGATGGATGGCCATCAAGTCGGCCGACCACCCCGAACTGACCGGGTTCGGCATCCACGGCACCTGGCAACGCGACAGCATCGGAACGCAATCCAGCGCGGGTTGTGTGCGCATGTTGAACGAGGATGTGGAAGAACTCTTTGATCTGGTTCCCCGCAAGGCCTCCGTTATAATTTCTGAATAATTTTTACGTCAAGGAGCACTGCATGAGCGTACAGAATCATCTTCCCTTCGAAGGGCCCGTTATGGAGCTGGAATCCAAACTCCAGGAGCTGGAAGCCTTCAGCGAGGAACAGGATATCGATGTTTCCCACGAAATCAAACGGATGAAAGAGAAGATCGCCGACACCCGTACTGAGATTTATGCCAACCTCTCGGCCTGGCAAAAGGTGCAGGTGGCCCGTCACCCCGATCGCCCCTACACCATGGACTACATCAACACCATGACCACGGATTTCGTTGAAATCCATGGCGACCGGATTCATCGCGATGACCGCGCCATTGTCGGTGGCTTCGCCAAGATCGCCGGCCGCAAGGTCATGATTCTCGGATCCCAGAAAGGCCGTGACACCAAATCGAACGTTGAGTGCAACTTTGGATGCGCCCACCCGGAAGGCTACCGCAAGGCCTTGCGGCTGATGAAGCTGGCTGATAAATTCGGAACGCCGATCATCACGCTCATCGACACCAAGGGCGCCTATGCCGGCCTGGAATCCGAAGAGCGTCATATTGCCGAAGCGATTGCGGTCAATCTGCGCGAGTGTTTCAACATCAAGGTTCCGATTGTTTGTGTCATCATCGGCGAAGGCGGCAGTGGCGGCGCTTTGGGCATCGGCATTGGAAACCGAATCCTGATCATGGAGCATGCCTATTATTCGGTGATTTCGCCGGAAGGATGCGCCGCGATTCTCTGGAAGGATCGCGCCTATTCCGACAAGGCCGCGGAGGCGCTTAAGCTCACGGGGCCCGACCTGCTCGAATATGGATTGGCGGACGAGATTATCCCCGAACCCCGGGGCGGCGCGCACACCAACCTCGAAGTGGCTTCCGCCAACCTAAAGGAAGCGGTATTGCGGCATCTTGAAGAACTTTCGGGCCTGTCGGAAGAGGAAATCCTGCAGGATCGATACGACAAATTCCGGGCCATGGGCCGCTTTGCAGGGACGGTCGAGTAGAAGAGGTTCGTAGTTCCGCCTTTAGGCGGCTCTGCGGAATGGCCGCCTAAAGGCGGAACTACATATCGTCTCTTTCCCTCGTGATTTCCACGGCCGAACTTTTGGCGAAACGCAAGGCACCGGGTTTGTCGATCATCACGACAACCTGCTGAACCTTGTGGTCGCCCAGCGCGATGTCGGCAATATGTTCCGCCAAGGATTCGATCAGCAAAAAGTTGCTGCCTTCCACCAATTTAAGAATGGCTTTCTTGACCGCCTTGTAATCGACCGTATCGTTGAGATCATCCGACCGACCGGCTTTGCGCAGATCGCAACCCATGGCGACATTGATGACGATATCCTGTTTTTCGCGCCGCTCTTCCGGAAAGATCCCGATGATGCATCGCAATGCGAGGTCGCGAATGAAAATCCGATCCATATTAAACTCCGTTTCCTAAAAGGTGTTGTCCGCCATCAACATATATGACCTGGCCCGTGGTGGAACCCGCCTGCAGCAGAAACAGGGTGGCCTCGGCAATGTTTGCGGGGGTGGGCAGTTCTTCGAGCGGAATCGTTCCGGCCAGCTCGCGCGCGCTTGCCGTCAGACTGTCCGGCGGCGGCAGGATGGGGCCGGGGGCGACGGCGTTGATGCGAATGGCGGGCGCAAATTCCAGCGCGCTTAGCTTGGTTAATTCTTCCAGCCCTTTTTTCGTGATGGAATAAGGCGTGCACGACGTGTCGTTGCACCGAACCCGTCGATCCAGCAGATTGACGATGGCGCCCTGATCCGTTTGGGCGGCAAAGGCGCGCGTCAGTTCCATCGGCGCGAATAGATTGATCTGGAATTCCCGCAGCACCCGCTCGGGGGTGGCGGAAAGCAAAGCATCCTTTGTGAAAATCGAGGCATTGTTGATGAGTATATCAAGCGGGCCAAATTGTTCGCCGGCCTTGTGAATCAGCGATGCGCACGCTTCGGGCGATTCCAGATCGGCCTGGATGATATGATCCGAGAGTGCCGCCGCCTGGGTAGCGGAGTTGCGGTAATGAACAACGACTTCGCAGCCCGCAGCTTGCAATGCTTCCGTTATGGCCTTGCCGATGCGTACGGCCCCGCCCGTGACCAATGCTCGTTTTCCTTTTAGGTTCATGCCAATTATTAATACGCCCCTTTCCCAACCATTGGAAGTTTTCGCTTTCCTTTTTACGAACACTGTAAAAAAATGATGGCCTATTAATAGGAGAGAACCATGTTTCATAAAATTCTGTTTGTTCTGCTAGCCCTATTCATGTGTTCCACAACGCCGGCGCAAGAGACCAACGTTCCGACGGTCTACATTATTCCGATCAAGAAAATGATCGAACCCGCCCTGCTCTATGTCGTTCGGCGCGGTGTCGCCGAAGCGGTTCGAAACGACGCTCAGGCCATCATTCTGGAAATGGATACGCCGGGCGGCGCGGTGAACGCCGCCGAAGGAATTATCACGGCCCTCACCCGCACGGACATTCCCACCTATACGTTTGTGGAAAACGATGCCTATTCCGCCGGCGCTATTATCGCGTTGGCCACCAAGCATATCTACATGGCCCCCGGCAGCGTGATCGGCGCCGCCACACCCATGATGATGTCGCCCATGGGCGGCGTGCAGGAGCTGCCCGAAGAGGTGCGGGAAAAGATGACTTCCGCGGTTGCGGCGATGGTTCGATCGGCGGCCGAACAAGGCGGCCACGACAAGCAGTTGGCGGAAGCCATGGTGCGCGCCGACATGGAATACATCGTGAACGGCAAGGTGATCAGTGAAAAAGGCCGGCTGCTGACCCTCACGAACGAGGAGGCCGCGCAACTCGTTGGCGAAGATCAAAGGCCCCTGCTTTCCGAAGGTACGGTTCGGGATATCGATGCCTTGCTGGAAGTGATCGGTTTGGCGAACGCCGAAAAGCATATTCTGGAGGTGACCGCGACCGAACGGCTGGCGCGGTTGATTGCCGGCATGGCCCCGATTCTCATGATGTTCGGCCTCGGCGGACTGTGGCTTGAGTTTAAAACGCCGGGGTTTGGCGTCTTCGGTATTACAGGCATCCTCTGTCTGTTGCTCTTTTTCTTCGGCCATCACATCGCCGGGTTGGCGGGCATGGAGGACCTGCTGATTTTTGTTGTCGGTGTGGGTTTGCTGGCTGTTGAACTCTTCATCACTCCCGGCTTTGGCCTCATGGGAATCAGTGGGTTGATCTTGATGTTCGTCTCCTTCATCAACGCCATGAGTGAAAACCTGCCCGGCCAATGGCGCCCCGTCGATTTTTCACCCGAAACCCTTTCGATGCCGTTCCTGAAGGTGACGCTGTCCTTTGCGGGCGCTTTGGCCTTGATCGCCGTGGTGGGGCGCTTTCTCCCGAAAACACGCATGTTCCAAAGCCTGACGCTGGAGGAGGTCATTGGCGAAGCGGATGGAAATCAACAGCTGCTTGGCATGGAGGGGATCACCCATTCGGATTTGCGGCCCAGCGGCACCGCCTATTTTGATGGACGAAAAATCGATGTAGTGACCCCCGGCGACTACATTCACCAAGCCACCCCGGTCCGGATCGTTGAAGTGCATGGCAACCGCATTGTGGTTGAGGCTCTTTCCCGTGGTTAAACAACCAGTTGGTTCTGATGCTCCATCCATTCGTCGTAGCGCGCTTCAATGGCGGCCAAATCGATCGCGTTGTCGACGTCCAGGGCGGCGCCGCCAAAATGGGTGTAGACGATTTCCACATTTGCGCCGATGGTATTCCCGATTCCCTCCGCCAGCCGGTTGATGCCCACCCATGAGCGTACGCGGTCCGAAAGATTCGGATGTCCATGCCGGTCATAGTAGAGAGATAGCTGGAGCAACATGAACGTACGCAATCCCTTCAGGAGACGCCAGCCGGCAAACAACAAGGAAAACGCCATCTGCACGAAATTGAAGAACCGGGTCTGGTAGCGCCATTCATACATTTTTTCAATGTAGTCCAGGTGGGCAAACTTTAACGGTTTGCCCATATGCAGGTTGTTGTGCCGGAGCAAATCCTCCTTCACATGGAAATAGATCATCTGGATTCCGGCCTTCTCTCCGGTTGGATAGTAGTTCGCCAACACCTTTTGCGAAGTAACACCGATGGAGTAGTCGTATTCATGCATGTTGCTGCGGACGATAAATTCATCCACCTCCGCCGGCGTAAGCAATGGGATGTCCGACGGGGAAATCAGCACCGGGGTTTCATCAAAACGGGAGCCGCGCAACGATTCAAACGGAACCGATGGGTCAACTCCAATGGCCGATACAAAGCCCGTCTTAAAGTTTTCAATCATGTTGGCGCGCTGCTCAACAACGAGAACCTCCGATGCTGCGGCGGACTGGATTTGATGTTTTCCCAGTTCGGCGCGAATCCGTTCCGCGGGTCCAACGACTACCACGTTGCGTACATGCCGGGCTTTTCTGAGGGCCTGCAGAACATGAATGAACAAAGGAATGCCCTTGAGCTGCAGAAAGGCTTTGTTGTCATCGCGAACCGCAATGCTGGCCTGACGATCACCGGCCAATAGAACCGCATCTACCTTGTATATGTCCATGCCTTCCCCTTTATCCAGCGGATTTTATTCGGGAAGCATCGGTCTGTCAAAGGCATAAAAAAAAGAGCGGCCACTGGCCGCTCTTTGCAAGGTCACTGCAAACGGAACGTCTACTTTCCCTGCAGGGTCATGAGGAATTCCAGATTGTTGTTGGTCTTCTTCAACCGATTGATGAGTAGCTCCATCGCTTCGACCTGCGGCACATCCTTGAGCGCTTTGCGCAGCGTCCAGATGCGTTGCAGTTCGTCGGGATGCAAAAGCAGCTCCTCTTTACGGGTTCCTGACTTTTCGATATTGATGGCCGGGTAGATGCGCTTATTCACCAGTTCGCGGTCGAGGCCCAGCTCCATGTTGCCGGTTCCCTTGAACTCCTCGAAGATCACCTCATCCATGCGGCTGCCGGTATCCACCAGCGCCGTGGCAATAATGCTCAAGCTACCGCCGCCTTCAATGTTTCGTGCCGCGCCGAAGAACCGCTTCGGTTTATGCAGCGCATTGGAATCGACACCGCCGGAGAGGATCTTTCCGCTATGCGGCGAGGTCGTATTGTAGGCGCGGGCCAAACGAGTGATCGAATCGAGCAGGATGATGACATCCTTGCCCTGCTCCACTTGGCGCTTCGCCATTTCAATAACGATTTCCGCCACCTGGGTATGGCGTTCCGGCGGCTCGTCGAAGGTGGAGGCCAGCACTTCAGCCTTCGTGTTGCGCTGCATATCGGTTACTTCTTCCGGGCGCTCGTCGATCAGCAGAATAATCAACTTCGCATCCGGGTTGTTCTTGGAAATGCTGTTGGCCATCTTCTGCACCAAGACCGTCTTGCCGGTTCGCGGCGGGGCAACGATCAGCCCGCGTTGTCCTTTGCCAATCGGCGCAACAATATCCATCACCCGCATCGAAATTTCCTTCGGGTCGGTTTCCATCACAAGGCGTTCATCGGGGAACAGCGGCGTCAGGTTTTCAAACGGCACGCGTTTGCGCGCCATCTCCGGCTCGTCCTCGTTGATCTGATCCACGCGCAGCAAGGCGAAGAACCGTTCCTTTTCCTTTGGCGAGCGGATGGTGCCGTTTACAGAGTCGCCAATGCGCAGACCAAACCGGCGGATCTGCGACGGGGACACGTAGATGTCATCCGGGGCGGGCTGGTAGCTATTCAGCGGCGAGCGCAGGAAGCCAAACCCATCGGGTAGGGTTTCAAGCACACCGCGGCCCAACAGCGGTCCGCCGCGGCGGCCATGGGTCTTGAGCAGTTCGAAAATCAACTGGTGCTTGCTGTAGCCCGCATATTCGGTCATGTCGTATTTTTCCGCCAGGGCCTTGATGTCGTTGATCGGCGTAGTTTGCATTTCATGCAAAGAGAGCGGCGGGAGGTTGTCGTGGTTGGGTGGGGGCTGGTTGCGGTCGCCGCCGCCCTTTCCCTGGCGGTTCTTTTTCCCATGTTTGCCGGGATTGCGGTCGCGTTGCCGGTTCTTATCGGCGGGGTTTGGGGGTTGAGTTTTCGTTGGGGGGGCGGTCTCAACCGCTTCGGTAGAGGCCTCTTTTTTCTCGGTCGCAGCAGTCTGCTTAGCAGGTGCTCCGGCCTCTCCAGCTACCTCTTTAATAACTTCTTTTTCGTCGCTCATATTTTACCTTTCAGCCCTAACGGTCTCCACGGCTTTGCGCGTGGCTTGTTCCAACTCTTCCAATGTTCCACTATTCGGAACCATCAAATCTGCTTTTTGCTCTTTTTCGGCCAGCGGCATTTGTGATCGAATCCGCACTTCGGCCTCGTCGGGGTCCAGCCCCCTGTTTTTCAGGCGCCGGCGCACCCGCTCGGTGCTGCTGGATACACAGAGGACGGCATTCCAATCTAAGGTTTCCATTCCACTTTCAAACAGTAACGGTATTAACACGGCGGCGTCTTGCTCGCCTTGCCTTTGGGATACGATCCATTCCGCCAAATAATCCCGAACTGCGGGATGCACCAACTGGTTGAGGGTTTCCCGCTCCGAGGGATGTTCAAAAACAATCGTTCCCAGAGCCGAGCGTGATATTTCACCCGTATCAGACAGGATGCGCTCGCCAAAATGATCGACCACCTGCCGGTAAACCGGCGTCCCCTTTTTCATCAGGTCATGCGCAACACGGTCGGAGTCGCACACCGCAAAGCCCTGTTCTCCTAGAATCCGGCCCACTTCCGATTTTCCGCATGCAATGCCGCCCGTCACACTGAGTACAATTGCTTTGCGTTTTCTTTCCGGCATGAAAGTTGGAGTGGAAGTTAGAGTATTGGAATTCACAGGAAGCGCGTTACTTCGCCCTAAGGCTTGAACGAACTTTTAGGCTGATTTGGCGATAATGTCAATACAAGTCCGGGCGATAATGTCGCCCTACAGGAGTTCGTCGTACTGGCCCTTTTCACGCAGGGCCACCACCATTTGTTTGATGTCCTGCGCGCGATCCTTCGGGCAAACCAGTGTCACGCCCTCGGTCTGCACGACAACCAGGTTGTCCACGCCGATCACGGCGGTCAGACGATCCTTCGAAAGGATGATGTTGCCGCTCGCGCCCAGTGTTTCCACGGAACCGATTTTGGTATTTCCGTTTTCATCCTGCTCAAAATGGTTTTCAAGCGCCGGCCAGGAACCCACGTCGTCCCAGGCAAAGGTTCCGCAGGCCATCACAATGTTGGTGGCCTTTTCCATGAGCGCATAGTCGACCGAAATTTTACCCAGCTTGGGATAGGTGGCATCCATGCCCGCTACAATCTGCCCCTCTTTGGCAAAGCCGGTCAGGGTATCCATCAGCTCGGCCATTTCCGGGCAGTGCGCGGCGAAGGCTTTCTCCAACGCCGGGACCGACCAGATAAACATGCCCGAATTCCAGTAGAACTTCCCGGTTTCGAGATATTCCGTGGCGGTCGCTTCGTCCGGCTTTTCCACAAACCGTACCGCCTGGCGAAATTCGACCTTTTCCGCCGTATCAAACGGGTCGCCGGATTCAATGTAGCCAAAGCCGGTTGCTGGATACGTCGGCTCAATACCGATCGTCACGAGAATGTCGTTTTGCTCGGCCAAATCCATGCCGCCCTTGAGCGTGTTGGAAAAGATGTCGAGGTCGCCCATCACCTGGTCCGCGGTGAGTATGGCGAACACCCCGTTCTCATCCCGGGCCTTGACCAAGGCCCCGCCGCACGCCACGGCGGCCGCGGTATCGCGGCCAATCGGTTCGCCGACAATATTTTCGGGCGGTAGCAAGGGGGCCGCTTCGCGGGTGGCTTCAACCAGTTCCGCATTGGTTACGACGAATACATTTTCCGGCGGAACCAAACCATCCAGCCGGTCCACCGCCTGCGCAATCAGCGGCTTGTCGCCCACCAGCGCCAGCAACTGCTTGGGATGTTTTGACGTGCTCAGCGGCCAAAACCGCTCCCCTTTTCCACCTGCCATGATTACCGCGTAACGACCTGCCATATCTAAACTCCTTTAACGGCCTTAACCATTTCACCCACAAACGAAACCGCATCCGCGCGCCCTGCGGGGGTATGCGGATTTTGATGAAACTTGTTCACAATCGCACTTCCAACCACCACCGCATCGGCCAATTGGGCCGCTTCGCGCGCCTGTTCCGGTGTTCCAATTCCAAACCCGAGTGCAACCGGATAATCCGTCTTGTCCTTGATCCGTTGAACCAGAGCGCCCGCCCCTTCTGCAAGCCGATCCTGCACGCCCGTCACCCCTTCACGCGATACGCAATAGATGAAACCACTGGCGCGCTTTACGATTTTTTCAATCCGCTCGTCCGGCGTCGTCGGTGTGACCAGCTGAATCGCGTTGAGGGATTGGCTGGTTAGTGCTTTGCGGTACGGCCCCGCCTCCTCCAGCGGAAGGTCGAGCAACAGGAAGCCATCGATGCCAGCCTGCGCCGCGGCGGCCATGGATTGATCGAAACCATGTGCCAGCAACGGATTCATGTAGGCGTAGAAAATCAGGGGGATTTCGCTGCGCTCGCGAATGGTGGCGACGCAGTTCAGCACCCCCTCAAAGGTGGCGCCGGCTTCGAGGGCTCGCGCCGCCGCTTCCTGGTTGACCCGGCCATCCGCCAGCGGATCGGAAAACGGCAACCCCAGCTCCACCAGATCCACGCCGGCATCCTCGAGGCGGAGCACGACATCCACCGTGGCCGCCAGATCGGGATCCCCCGCGCCGAGATAGGCAATAAAGCCCTTTTCGCCCCGCTGCTTTAGTTCCGTAAATTTACGATCAACCCGAGTCTTCTTCATGTATATCCCTATCATTAAAACTGAACCGGAAATGATACGTGAAATTCCGGACATGGGAAGCGTTGGGGCAAAGAAAAAGGGCGATCTTTTTGAGCACGTAAAGGCGCAAGGATGCAAGCGTCCATATTTGAACGAAAGCTGAATAAGCCGTTATCAAAGATAACTTCCGGCTTGCTTCGCGCTAGCGCAACCAGTAAGAGGGTCGGCCCTGTTTAATGGAGAGAGGGGGCGAGCGAAACCGACATGAGTGAAAACGAAATGAAAAGCTATATGGTTCATGTGCTGGGTTGCAAGGTCAACCAGTACGATGCCCGGCAGATCGAACGTCTGCTCGATACCTATGGACTGCGCCAGGTTGACCAAGCGGATGATGCCGACATCGTGGTGGTTCATACCTGCGCGGTGACTGCGGCCGCCGCCCAAAAATCCCGCCAGACCATTCGTCGGATGCAGCGCGACAATCCCTTGGCACAGGTCGTCGTGACCGGTTGCGCGGCGGATATTGAATTGACGCGGGTCGACCAGGTTCCGGTTCTGCGGGTATCGGCCGGGGCCGACTGGCTGCAACGGCTGGCCGAGCAGTTCGACCAACTCCTCCAACCCGCCACGGCCCTGGCTGGCAGCATTGAAACCGACGACTTTGCCATTTCCAGCTTTGGCGACCAAACGCGATCCTTCCTGAAAGTGCAGGACGGGTGCGATATCGGCTGCTCGTTCTGCATCATTCCCCAACTGCGCAAGGAACCGCGCGACAAGCGCATCGAAGCGGCGGTGGCCGAAACCAAGCTGCTGATCGAAAAGGGCTGCCGCGAAATCGTGGTCACCGGCGTCAGCGTGGGCCTCTATGGCCGCGATAGCGACTCGTCGCTCGCCGAACTGCTGCGGCATTTGGTCGCGATTCCGGATGTGGGGCGGCTTCGCATGTCGAGCCTGCACCCCGGCGAATTGACCGACGAGCTACTCGACGTCTGGGCGGCTTCGCCCAACATCATGCCCCGCCTGCACCTTTCGCTGCAGTCCGGCTCGGAAGCCGTTCTGCATGCGATGCGCCGCGGCTATACCGCCGATGAATATTACGACGCCGTGGTTCGCGCCCGCGCCGCGCTCGATAATCCGGCCTTCACGACGGATGTCATTATCGGGTTTCCGGGCGAAACCAATGAATATTTCGAGGAGAGCTACGAATTCTGCCGGAAAGTCGGATTCTCCCAGATGCACATTTTCACCTACTCCCCCCGCCCCAAAACCATGGCGGCCCAGATGGGCCGGCAGATAAACGGCGCGGTCGCCTCCGAGCGCAGCGACCGGGTTGCACCAGTTGGGCCAGGAAATGGCTTTGGCCTACCACAGCCAATTTGTCGGCAAAGAGATCAACGTACTCGTCGAGAGTGCGAGGGACGGCTTGGCAAAGGGCTATTCAGCGCACTATATTCCGGTCCAATTCGAAACCAACGAGGCCCTCCGGAAGCAGGTGATCAACGTAAAAGTAACGGAGGCCTCGGCCTCGGAAATTTCTGGTGTAATTAATTCTTTACCCACACCGGTCGCTCTATAATCTTAAAAACGAGTTATGCAGAAAATGGACAACAATCTAAGCGAGGAAGTGCGACTGTGGCAGGAACAGCTTTTCAAGCGTTCCATCCGCCGCAAGCGCAAGGTGCAGAAGATCGATCAACTGCTCGGCAACACAGCGCATTTACAGGGGCTGGAAGTCAGTGCCGGCGACGGGCTCATCAGTGCGCATTTGCGGTCGCTGGGCGGAAGCTGGAAAACCGTCGTCACCACGGAGCGCGCGGCCGATTCGATCGGCTACGCCAGCACGGAAAAGGCGGTGTTGATCAACAACGCCAAACTCCCCTTCGAGGATCATACCTTTGATCATGTTGTGATTGTCGATGCGCTCAAAGGGATTGGCTCGGACTATGATTTTATGCGCGAATGCCATCGGGTCTTGAAAAATGATGGCTGGGTGGTTATCAGCGAAGAATACCGCCGGCCGTTCAGCCTGGCCGCCCTGCTCCGGCGCGCCTTCAACCTTTCCCCGGTGGCTCAGGGCCAGAAGCGCAACGGCTACAGGAGCGATGAGCTTTATACGATTCTCAAGGATGGTTTCGATGTGCCGGAAACCATGATCTATTCCAACGGACTGCTCGAATCGGCCGCGGTCCTCGGGGAATACGTTCAGAAACTAATGACCCGCGACCCCTACTGGATGGTGGGTGAAAAAACCGGGCAGGAGCATCTGTATCGCTACCGGCATCTCCATTCAGCGGCGAGTTGGACCTACCCATTCATATGGCTGGCTTCCAAATGTGAATTCCTGCCGGGCCACAAACTACTCGTAAAAAGTCGCCGGCGCCATTGGCGCCCCCGCCGGCAACCCAAACTGATCGATGGACGCTCCATTGCGGAGGCGGCCATCAACACGAAGATCGGGACCGCGGCGCCGTTCTAATGAAGGTGAGCTACCGCAAACTTGAATGGGCCATTGGCTATCGCTTCCGGAAGAAAGCCTTGCTCGAACTGGCGCTGACCCACCCCTCCCACCGCTATGAAAATGCGGTGCTGGTGGATGATAACCAGCGGCTGGAATATCTGGGCGATGCGGTGCTCAGCTTAATCTCGGCGGAATACCTGTTTAAAAACAATCCGCAAGCGAGCGAAGGTGATATGAGCAAGCTGCGCAGTCTACTGACGCAGGATCGCATGCTGGCACAAATCGGCAGCTCGTTCGGGCTCGGCGAATTTCTGCGGCTGGGCCGCGGCGAAGAAAAAAGCGGCGGCGCCGCGCGCTCATCCAATATTGCCGATGCCGTCGAAGCGATCATCGGCGCAGCCTGGGTCGATGGCGGCGCACGGGCCGCCCACAAGATCTTCAATAAAGTGTTCCTGCCCAGACTCGGCGAACTCGAGAACGCTCCGGTCGAGAGCAACCCCAAGGGTGACTTGCAGGAATATGCCCAGAGCCACGGACAGGGCGTTCCACTCTACGAAACCATCAAAACCACCGGACCCGAACATGACCGCATGTTTACCGTCGAAGTCTCGTCCGGCGGCAAGAAGTGGGCGGCCTCCGCCAGCAGCAAGCGCGAAGCCGAACGCCGCGCCGCGGCCCAGGCCTTGAAAGAGTTGGGCGGCGACCATCCCTAAAACGACGGGACGGCGGCCAATAGCGTGCGGGTATATTCGTGCTGCGGGTGGTCGATCACGTCGGCCACGTCGCCCATCTCGACGATTTCGCCGTTGTACATGACGGCCACGCGGTCGCAGATATTCCGGACCACCGCCAGATCGTGGCTCACGAACAGAAACGCCAGTTGCCGTTTCTTGCGGAGGTCTTCGAGCAGTGCAAGGATTTCCGCCTGTACCGACACGTCGAGCGCGGAGACCGGTTCGTCAGCCACCAATAAATCAGGATCTAAGGCCAGTGCCCGGGCGATGCAGATGCGTTGACGCTGGCCGCCGCTGAATTCGTGGGGATAGCGCCATGCCCAATCGGGCTCCAGGCCGACCGCTTCGAACAGTTCCGTCACCTTCGCACGTCGTTCGGCGGTCGTTTTGCCGATGCGGTGAACCTCGAGAACATCCACGATGGCATTCCCCACCTGCAGCCGCGGGTTGAGGGAGCCGTAGGGATCCTGAAACACCATCTGGACTTCCCGCCGGTAGGTTTGAAGTGCTTTCCTCTTCAGCAAGGATACATCGGTTCCCTTAAAGAGGATTTTTCCAGCGGTTGGCTCCGTCAGCCGGACAATCGCCTTCCCCAGCGAGCTCTTGCCGCAGCCACTCTCGCCCACCAGACCAAAGATTTCGCCCGCTTGGATGTTAAATGAAACACCCTTCACCGCATGCACGGCATCCTTGCCATGGCCATAAACGACGTTCAATTTCTCAACCTCGAGCAGTTTTTCACCACCCGCTGCGCTAGAGATCACAGAGGCCTTCATTTAGATTCCTCCGTATTCTCTGTGTTCTCTGTGGTAAGAGAGTTCTGTTCGACGGGCCGCAGGCGGGGAACCGCCGCCATGAGCTGTTTGGTGTAGTCGTGCTGTGGGTTGTATAGCACGTTCTTCGTTGTACCCTCTTCCACGAGCCGGCCCTTTTTCATCACGTACACCCGGTCGGCGAGATCGGACACGATGCCGAAGTTGTGCGTGATCATCAAAATGGATAATCCCACCTTTTCACTCAGTTCCAAAAGCAGGTTGAGGATTTCACGCTGAACCGTGACATCGAGCGCGGTCGTCGGTTCGTCGGCGACCAGCAGTTCCGGGGAACAAGCCAACGCCATGGCAATCATGCAGCGTTGCAACTGGCCGCCGCTCATCTGGTGCGGGTAGGCCGATGCCAACCGTTCCGGCAAGTGCACCAGTTTCAGCAGTCGTTTGGTTTCCGCTTTCCGGTCGATACCTTTTCGGTGCAACTTGATGGCCTCGCCGATCTGCCAGCCAATGGTGAAGACCGGATTGAACGAGACCATCGGTTCCTGGAAAATGTAGGAGATTTGGCTGCCGCGAACCGAGCGCAACTCGGCCTCGGAAAGATCGAGCATATTTTGCCCGTTAAACAGAATCCGGCCGCCTTCGTAGCGGGCGGCGCGCGGCGCGAGCTTGGTGATGGACAGCGCGCTGATGCTCTTGCCGCTACCGCTTTCGCCGACGAGCGCGACGGTTTCGCCCCGCCCGACCGTGAAGGAAACATCGTCGACGGCCTTCACCCGTTCATCGCCACGGCCAAAATGCACGCGCAGGTTCTGTACTTCCAAAATATTTGTGTTTTCAGACATCGGCTTAATCGTCCAATCGCGGATCCAGCGCATCGCGCAAGGCATCGCCCAACAGGTTGAAGGCCAGCACCAACAGGAAGAGCGCCAGCGTTACAAAGGTCATTTCCCACCACATGCCCTGCCAGAGGCGCATGCGGGCGCTATCAATCATCAAGCCCCACGAGGGTTCGCCCTGCACGCCGATGCCGAGGTAGCTCATGATGACCTCGGTGCCGACCGCGGCCGGGAAGCGCAGCGTGAAGGTCACGATGATGACGTGGAGAATGTTGGGCAGGATGTGCTTGAACATGATGCGGCCCGAACCCAGCCCGAGCGCCTTGGCCGCCTGCACATAGGTTTGCTCCTTGTGCTTCAGCACTTCGCCGCGCACCAGGCGGCAGAGCCCCACCCAGGTGGTCAGGCCGATGCCGAGATACACCCCCAGCAGGCCATTTTCCGGGACGACCATCGCGATGGCCAAAATAAACAACAGGCCGGGCATCGAGGCAAAGGTGGAATAGAGCCACACCACAAAATCGTCCACCTTGCCGCCATAGAACCCCGCGAGGCAGCCCAGCAACACCCCGATCGGAATCGCAATGAGCGAGGTAATGATGCCGACCTTGTAGGCAATGCGCACGCCCTGCACCAACCGCTGCATAACGTCGCGGCCCAAGCCGTCGGTTCCCATCCAGTGCGCCGCGCCGGGCGCCTGGTAGGCTAGGTCGAGATTGATTTTTTGATAGGCCGGCGTGATGTCTTTTGCGTGATGGTAGAAGTAGACGACTTCGCCATAGACGGCCAGCAGGGTGAACAGCACGACGAGTCCCAGGCAGACCATGGCGATCCGGTCTTTTTTAAGCCGGCGCCAGGCATCGCTCCATAAACTCTGTCCTTGTTTAATCATGCGTCATCCGTCGCTATTTCAATTTTACCCGCGGGTCGGCCACGGCGTAGCAAATATCCGTGAGCAGGTTGGCCACCACAAATAGCAGGGCGCCGATCAATACCAAGGCCCGCACCACATCGATGTCGGACGAAAGGATCGCGTTGATGCCGAGGTATCCAAGGCCGGGAATGCCAAAGAAGTTTTCCAGCAGCAACGAGCCGGTATAGAGAAACGGGATGGCAATCACCACATTGGTGATGATCGGGATCATGGCATTCTTGAGGACATGCACGAAGAGCACGCGGGGCTTGCTGACCCCCTTGGCGAAGGCCGTCCGAACATATTCCTTGTACATTTCATCGAGCATCACCGTCCGGTAGAAGCGAATGTTCGACCCCAGCCCGCTGACAACTCCGATGAGCACCGGCAAAACGAGGTAGCGCCACGATTCATAGCCCCAGACGGGAAACAGCCCCTGCTTGTAGGCCAGCAGGTATTGACCCGCCACGATGTAGATCAGGTAGTTGATACTCATCAGCGCAACCGCGATCACCACCAGAAAACGGTCGATGAACGTGTTGCGGAAAAAGGCGCAAACCAGCGACAGGCTGATGGACACCACCACCCCAATGATAAAAATGGGGATGGTGAGCGACAACGATGCGGGAATACCATCGAGCAATAATCTGGAAACCGGTTGTTTGAAATATTCCGAAAAGCCCAGGTCGCCGCGCATCAGTTGTTTGAAATAGAAAAACAATTGGGAGTCGAACGGGTTGGTGGTGATTCGCCGCAGCTTCAGCGCTTTGATCTCAAGAGGGTTCCCCGCGGTTGCAAAGCCGGCTTCGCCCATGGTTTGGAAGCGGACTTTTTCCGTTTGCCAATCGGCGGCATCCAATTCCGTGCCGGCCAGGTTGCCCTGCCCGCGATAGGTGGCCGTCCATTCGTATTCGCCGTCCTTGAGGGGGAAGGCCAGCGGATTGATCGCCGCGCCGGGCTGGATCGTCAGCGTCGCCGTTGCGGCGGAATAGACCGCATTGCTCCAGGCGCGCCAGCGCCCTGCTCCATCAGCCAGATTGTGGTCTTCGTAGGCCCGGTTTTTCGCGCGGGTTCCCAGAAAGAGCGGCTTGTTCAGTCCGCGTTGCTGGTCGAAGTTTTCGAGCATCTCCAGCGTGACATTCTTTCCGAGCGCAATGGCCGCCAGATCGTTGGGCACAATGTTGAAGAGCACAAACGTCAGCAGAATGACGCCAATCACAGTCGGCACCATTTGCACGGTTCGTTTAAGGATATATTTCAACATGCGTTATTCCTGGCCCGACATGCCCAGCTTCTTGTCGCCATACGACTCGAACCATTGGCGCTGCACATCCTCGTTAACCCGCCGGTATTTACCCATTCCGTACGGAAAGTCGTGCGACAGATAGTTTTCCACCCAGCTGTGCGTCAAGCCAAAGGCCATCGGCTGATACATGAAAATCCACGGGCAGTCCTCGACGACAATGTGGGCCATTTCCTCGTAGAGGACCGTTCGTTCCGGCGAGTCGAGCATCGTGCGGATCTGTTCATACAGGTTGTCGAAACGCGCATTGCGGTAGTTGGCGTGGTTCGGGCCGGGCGATTCATTCTTGCTGTAGAAAAGCTGGAGAAAGTTTTCCGCGTCGGGATAGTCGGCCACCCAACCCAACTGAAAAAGCTGGGCCTGGCGGCGGTTCATCTTTTCGATGAAGGCCGGCCAGGTGTTGTATTTTGCTTTCAGCACGATACCGACCTTCTGGAACATGTCGGCCATCAGCTCCATCGTCTGGCGCGTATTCGCCGTGGCACTGCCCAGCTCGATCGTTAGTTCCAACCGACGGTCGGTTTGGCTGTCGATGCCTTCGGGATAACCGGCCTCAACCAAGAGCCGCTTTGCTTTTTCGAGGTTGTAACGGTAGGCCGACGGTTCCTGCAGGCTTCCTGCCAACGGCTCGGGAACCGGGCCGCCGAGCGGATAAACCCGGTAGTTGAGGAACTTGTTCATCAGGTCGAAATCGAATGCGCAGCTCAGCGCCTGCCGCAGCTTGCGGTTGCGTTTGTCCTGTTCCGGATCGTTGCTCATGCCGACCACCGGATCATCACAATTGAAACCCATGTAGTAGACATCCAGCGTCGGCGATGAAATCAGATCGATGCCCCGCTTAGACAACGCATCGTTGAGTTGTTTATCGCCGGTGATGATGGCATCCCAGTTGTCGCGCGAAATGGCGGAAAAGCTCAGTTGCCCCGAAAGAAACATCATCCACGCCGTGGTGGAGTCATCGACCACAAACTGGACCACGCGATCGACGAATGGAATGGGTTGTCCGGCATCGCGCAACAAACCGGCTTCTTCCTGTTCCGGAGTGCCTTGGGTTGGATAGATTTCCTCGCGGCCGGTCTCGGCCCACTTGGGGCTGCGGGCAAATTCGATGCGGGAGTTGCGCCGCCAGGCAACCAGCTCATAAGGGCCGGTCCCCACCGGATGATTGACGATTTCCTTGCCATAGTATTCCACCGCTTCGCGCGGGACGGCAAAGCTGTAGTGCATGGCCAAAATATAAAGCAACTGCGGGTATGGCTCCGTCAGCGTGATTTGCAGCGTGTATTTATCGATCGCCTTGAGCCCTTCCAACTCCATGTCGTAGTCCGTGGGTTCCGGCAACTTGGAGGCTTCGTGGAATGCGTTGATTCCCACGATCCGGTTGTTGAAGGCCCAGCCGCCGGAAGAGACATTCTTTACATCCATCACGCGTTTGATGGAATAGGCAAAGTCCTGGGCTTCCAGCTCGCGCCCCTTTCCGCCGGGGAAACAGGGGGCGTCGTGGAAATAAATGCCCTTGCGTATTTTAAAGGTGAAGACCAAGCCGTCTGCGGAAATGTCCGGCATCTCCGCCGCGAGCAGCGGAACGACCTTGTAGGGGCGCGCCAGATAGTCGTATTCCAGCAAGCCTTCGTAAATGCGCGCTATGGCCAGCGAGGAGGAAACCTCGCCCGCCACAGCGGGGTCCAATCCGCGAATGCGGGAGGTTTGGCTATACATGACGGATTCGCCATCCGGCTCCGCCGGCATCGATCCATCGCTGCAGCCCCAAAGAAAAAGACTCCCCGAAATGGCCATCAGAAGGGCCACGGAGAGTCTTTGCGCTAGGTGCCAAATCCGCATTACGGGAACGTGGACTTAGACTACATTTCTTCTTGCGGTTCGACCGGCGGCTCAACGGCCGGCGCACCCAGATCCAGGACATCGATCGGCTGGCCCGGAACGGCAAGCGACTGCGTGGCTTGTGCAGGCACATCGTCCATTAGCGTCTTTTCCTGCTGGGCAAAAAGAATGCCGAGCAGCAAGGTGTTGGCCATGAAAACAATGCCCAGAATAACCGTCGCCTTGCTCAGTACGTTGCCGGCACGGGCCCCGAACAGCGCTTCGCCGGCTCCGGCACCAAACGCCAGGCCCAGGCCTTCGCTCTTGGACTTCTGCAGCAGAATGAGGCCGATGAGCAGCAAGCAGCACAGCACCTCAACAACAATAAACAGGGTCTTAAGATAAATCATAGTCGGTCCTCGGTTCGATTATTTGGCGGCGTTTACAATGCCGATGAACGAAGCCGCATCCAGTGCCGCGCCGCCAATCAGACCGCCGTCGATGTCAGGCTGTGCCAGCAGTTCCGGCGCGTTGCCCGGCTTCATGCTGCCGCCGTATTGAATCCGTACGGCATCGGCGGCTTCTGCGCCCACCATGTCCTTTACGATTCCGCGAATGAAAGCGTGAACGTCCTGCGCCTGTTGCGAGGTTGCCACCTTGCCGGTGCCGATGGCCCAAACCGGTTCGTACGCGATAACCAGCTCGGTGTAGGCGTCGGCTGCCACATCCTTCAAGCCGGCGCGCACTTGGACTTCAACGATGGATTCGGTGTTTCCGCCTTCGCGGTCTTCGAGTTTTTCACCCACGCAAAGAATCGGCCGCAGGTTCTTTTCGAGGGCCTTCTTGAGCTTCAGGTTGATCTCGAGATCGGTTTCCTGGTAGTACTCGCGGCGTTCGCTGTGGCCGAGAATGACGTAGCGCACGAACAGTTCCTTGAGCATGCCGTGGGAAATTTCGCCGGTGTAGGCGCCGGCGTCTTCGGCACCCATGTTCTGGGAACCCACGTTGATGAGGGATCCTTCAACCGTGTCGCTGACGGATTTAAGCGCGGTGAACGGCGGGCAAAGCACGACATCGACCTCCGTGCAATCCGCCAGATCCCGTTTGATTTGGTTGGCCAACTCGATCGCTTCCTCAACGGTCTTGTTCATCTTCCAGTTGCCGGCAATAATTTTCTTTCTCATCAAGCTCTCCATTTACATTGGATTTAATCGGTTTAAATACATTTTCCCTGAAAAATAAGCGGAGAAATTAACGGAAGCCCCCCCGCGAAGCAACGCCCAAAAACAGAAAAACGGCACTAAAAATGCCCTAAAGCTTCCGATTGGAATTGAAGGTCATCCAGAACCGCCAGCGCCTCGGCGGTATTCTTTTCCTCGGTTTTGTCAAAAAGTTCTCCCAGCTGGGAAATATCGAGCGCATCTTTCCAGGCCGTGAAGGCGTCGATGCTCACCCCTCGGTCGGAAAGGTATTGCCCCACCGGGTTGCTGTGGCCGTCAAAATCCGACTCATGGATGCAGCGTTCGATGAAGCCTTCAACCGGGCCGGCACTGCCGTGAACAAAGTTATCGCTGCCGGGGAACTTCAGGGCACCGTCATAGGTGGCGTAAAGCTGTCCGCGGAAGCTTTCAGGAACGGCCTGGCTCGCATCCGTTGCGCCGAGGAAATTTTTCCGGAACTGTTCCCATGAAATCTGTTCGGGATCAAACTCGACCACATAATAGGAAATACAGGTCTCCGGATGGTAGAAGTTTTCCGCCATGGTCGGGTAGAAGCCATTGATGCAGTAGCAACCCAAGTCGGCCAGATAGGCCATCAGCAAGCCATCCTGAATCTTATGGGTCTGCTGGTTCGCGAAGTACGCGCTCCAGAGCAGAAAGAGTTTGCTTGCGCTGATCCCCTTCTCCTTCATGAGCTGCGGATTCCCCATGATTTTTCCGGCTGCGACCTCTTCCTGCCAGCTTTTGCCGAACGCCGCCTTAAATTTAGCCAGCCCCTCTTCCGAAACGTGCAAGTCCACGGGCGATGGTACACACGCGGCTTTGCTGTATATTTTATAGTGGACCTTAATGACATCGCGCTCGGCCAGTTCCGACCCGGTCACCCGCTTGCTCAGAATAAAATTAAACCCCTTCGCTTCAAAATAGCGACGGGCTTTTTCATCCAGCTCTTCCGACGTTAACGGCAGCGCCAGATGCCGCACCGGCTTCGTGAACAGAACGGCCTGGTTCATTTTTTGTTCCATGAAAATCTCCATAGTAATAAGTCCCCGCATTGCGGCACGGCTCAACGCGGTCGGCGGGAATCGTCCAAGCAGAAGGGGGGTTAGTGGGCATGGTTCGTGATGTGATCTTCGCAATAGCACTTGCCGCAGGTCGAGCAATAGCGGAAGTGCATGGCGGGAGTGCTCTTGTCCGTTGCTCCGCATTCGGCGCAGGCATGGAACGATTGCTCTGCAACTTCGGCGCGGTCGGCCACAAAGGCTTTGCGACGCTTCCCCGCCCGGAAATCCCGGATAAAATCCTTGCCGAAAAAGATGGAATAGTTCGCAAACGCCGCCACCACGGACCACCGGCTTCCGGGATCGCCGGTGAGCAGGGTTATCAGGTAAAGAATCGCCGTCAGCCAGCCCAGCCACTTCACTTTGATCGGCAGGATGAAAAACAGGTGGAACTCAAAGTTCGGGAACAAGGTGGCAAATGCCAGGAATACGCCGCCGAGAAAATAATAGTTGGAGACGATCGATGACGGTGCAATGAACGCCGCGGCGACCGTCAGAAGGTAGCCGAGCAGGATATACAGATTATAGCGGAACGCCCCCCACTCCTTCTCCAGCGCCGTGCCGATCAGGTAGAAGATGTAGAATGCAAAAAACAGCCAGATCGGGTCGACCGTCTTGGGAATCATCATGAAGGACAACAAGCGGGTCCACTGGCCCGCCTGCACCAACCCGCCGACGAGCACCATGTCCATGTGGTCGACATAGCCCCCCATCAGCAACGCCACGCCAATGGCCTGTACCGCCATAAGATAAAGCGTGAGGTTCGGGATGGCCCACGAACCAAAACGCTGTTCAAGTTTAGAAACAAAATCCATGTCGGGAACGTTAATCAAATCGGATGGGGGTTGAAAGGTGGAATCTCGAAAAAGGACGGGTTACCCGCGGTTCATCAGCGACCGTACCGTTTCCCGGCCCAACGGGGTCAGGCGCAGTTGCATCTCATTTTTCTGCAGGTAGCCATTCCGGATACCGGTGGCCACAACCTGCCGGCTGAACTTTTGACTCCACCGCAGATGGTCCTGGATATTGCGGACATCGCTTTCGCGTTCCTCTTCGGGCCTGCCTTCATGGTTGAGCAGGTGCACCCCCAGCGTGTAGCACGCGAAGACCTTCTTGCGGTCGCGCACGATGAACATTTTTGAAACCAGGCCATAGCGCGGGGCGAACAGAAGTGCCAAAGCAAAAAAGAGTCCGCAGACCACCGCCATGGTGCCCGCAATGGCGGTGTCGAACGCAAAGGCGGCCAACACCCCGACAACCGCACTGATCACCCCGCTAACAATGGACAGCAAGACCATCACCACCAGCGAATCGGTCAGCATGTAGGCCGTGGCCGCCGGGGCGATCATGAGGGCCACGACCAGAATCGAGCCGACGGAATCGAAGGCGCCAACCGCCGTGATGCTCACCATGATCATCAGGCCATAGTGCAGCAAGGCAGGCCGGAACCCCAGGGTTGCGGCCAAACCGGCGTCGAAGGTGGCGAGTTTGAGTTCCTTGAAGAAGCACAGCAGGAAAGCCAAGTTGATCAGCCCAACCACGCCCATGACCCAGGCCGAACGGGGCCCCAGATCCACCGTGCCCATCATAAACCGATCGAACGGGGCCAGGGCAATCTCGCCGGTCAAAACCGCATCCGTATCGAGGTGGATATCCCCCGCAAACTTGCTGATCAAAATCACGCCAATGGAAAACAAGGCCGGGAAGACCAGTCCGATCGATGCATCCTCCTTGATCAGCTTGGTTTTAAACAGCAGTTCCGACAGCACCACGGTCAGTACACCGGCGGCGGCCGCCCCGACCATCAACAGCGGTGAATTAAAGTTTTTCACGATGAAGAAGCTGATCACGATCCCGAATAGAACCGAGTGGCTGATGGCATCGCTCTGCAGGGACATGCGCCGCAATACCAGGAAAACGCCGGGAATGGAGCACGCGGCGGCGACAATGCCGGCGATCAACATAATTTCGAATATCATGATTTCGCCGCCGATCCGTTCGTTTCTTCAATGGCCGATTCCGCCCGCTCCAGCCCGGCCGCGGTCAGGCGAATTCCGCCGGCCCCCGAAAGTTCCACCAGTTTCTGGCGGGAAAGGTTGGCGATGTAGGTATCGATACGCTGGTGGTTGATGGCTTGGAGCAACCGGAGCTCGTGGTAGTGAGCCAGCGAATCGTGGTTTTGCGCCAGCCAGTAGAGTTCCTCCAGAATACGCGCCAGCGCAATCTCGCCATGATTGTAGCGACGCTTCAACCCTTGCCACAACAACCCGCGCGTGGGCGCGAACAATATGGAGAAAACGAAGACCAGCGTGATGATGCACACGGTGGACGGGCCGGTCGGGAGTTTCTCGATGGTGCTGCTCAGCAACGCACCGGAAACACTGGCCAGCATGCCGAAGAAGGCCGAGATCAGGGTCATGACCCCCATGCGATTGGTCCATTGGCGCGCGGCGGCCGCCGGGGCCACCAGCATGGCGCTCATCAAAACAACCCCCACCATCTGCAGGCCAATCGTGATGGCCACGACGATGAGCGACAGCAAAATCATGTCGAGCGCACGGATGGGAAAGCCGAGCGAGCGGGCAAAGTCGACATCGAACGTGGCCAGTTTGAATTCCTTCCACAAAAGAAATACGACGATCAGCGCCACCGCCGAGAATCCCGCCATGACGTATACATCCTGCCGCAGCATGGTGGAGGCATTGCCGTAGAGGAATTTGGTCAACCCCGCCTGGTTGGCGGTCGGCAGTTTTTGGATCAGGCTGAGCAACGCGAGGCCCAGCCCGAAAAAGACGGCCAGCACCACCGCCATGATCGTATCGAGCTTGATGCGCGTTCGGTTCGATACGGAAGAGATGATCATGGTGCCGAGCCAGCCCGACACCATGGCGCCGAGGATGAGGGCGAGCGGGTGCTTGACCTGCAGCACCAGAAAAACCAGCGCGATGCCCGGAAGGGCTGAGTGCGAAATGGTGTCGCCCAACAGGCTCTGCTTACGCAAAACCGCATACACCCCGAAGACCCCGGAAAGCAAGCCCACCAGCGCCCCGCCCAGCACCACCGTTGTTAAGGTATAGTCAAAGTCGATCACGGCAACTCCCTAGGCCCGCAGAAACGCCGCTCGGCCGCCGTAGGCCCGGTGCAGATTTTCCTTGGTCAAAACCTCTTCCACCGGCCCGATGGCCACGCGCCGGACGTTCAACAGCATGCACCAATCGAAATATTCGTTCAGGGTCTGCAGATCGTGGTGGACCACCACCACCGTCTTGCCCTGGGAGCGCAACTCCTGCAGCAATTGCATAATCGCGCGTTCCGTGGCGGCATCGACGCCGGAAAAGGGTTCGTCCATGAAATAGAGCGCGGAATCCTGCACCAGCGCCCGCGCCAGAAAGACGCGTTGCTGCTGCCCGCCGGAAAGCTGGCTGATCTGTCGATGAGCAAACTCGGCCATGCCGACTTTTTCCAGGGCATCCATCGCGGCGTCGCGCTCGGGCCGGCCGGGGCGTGCAAACCAGCCGAGATGCCCATAGCGGCCCATCATCACCACATCGAGGGCATGGGTCGGAAAATCCCAGTCGACGCTTTCGCGCTGCGGAACATACCCCACCTTTTTACGATTTGCCGCATAGGGCTTTCCGAAGATATTCACTCGTCCGGCCGCCGTCGGTACCAAGCCCAGGCACGCCTTGATGAAGGTGCTCTTCCCCGCCCCATTGGGCCCCACGATGGCCAGCAGCGTGCCTTTGGCAATCTTGCAGTCGACATCCCACAAGACCGGCTTTTCGTGGTAGGCAACGGTCAAGTCCTCCACGTCCAGCGGCGCGCAGGAGGCTGGCGACTCATTATTCATGCCGGGCCGATCCGAGCAGGGCCGACGCGATGGTGTCGATATTATGCGTCACCATCCCAATGTAGGTCCCTTCAAACGTGCCGGCATCGCCCATGGCATCGGAAAACAGTTCGCCACCCACGGCCACATTCCAGCCCTTCGCCTGAACGGCTTCCTGAACGGCCTGGATGTTTCTGATGGGCACGGAGGATTCCACGAAGATGGCTTGGATTTTCCGGTCGACGATCAGGTTGACCAGATTCTGCACATCCCGGGTGCCGGCTTCGGCCTCGGTGGAGATGCCCTGCAGCCCGACGACCTCAAAGCCATAGCGCTTGCCGAAATAGTTGAAGGCATCGTGCGCCGTCACCAGCATCCGTTGGCCTTCCGGCACCCGCAAGGCCTGCTCGGTCACATAGTTGTGCAGTTCGTCCAGCTTGGCGAGGTAGTGGGCGGCGTTCGTGTTGAAGATTTCGGCATGTTCCGGGTCCTTTTCGACCAGGGCCGCCGCGATTTCCCCGGCGGCCTGTTTCCATAGCGTGACGTCGAACCAGACATGCGGATCGTGCAACCCTTCGAATTCGGCGGGCGAAAGCAACATCGTTTCCGGGATATTCCTTGTTACGGCAACGGTCATGCGCGTCTGCCCCATCTTTTCGAACAGCTCGCCCATCTTGGCTTCGAGATGCAGCCCGTTGTAGAAAATAATATCCGCCCTCTGCAAAGCCAGCACATCGCTCGGGGTGGCCTTGTACAAATGCGGATCCACGCCGGGCCCCATCAGGCCATGCACGGCCACATGCTCCCCGCCAATGACGCCGACTAAATCGGCAATCATGCCGATCGTTGCCACCGCTTCGATCTGGCCGGAATCCGGTGGTTCGGTTTTTGAACAGCCCGTCAGCAAGAGGCAGCTTATGGTTGCCGTTAAAACTCCATGAAACACCGTTTTTTTCTTCATCAACAACTCCTTTGAATCAATCCAAACCACCGATTGACGATGCGTATGCAAAGTAACCATAAGATCCGACGTTTAATAATGAGGCGAAGTTCACCAAACTGCGTGCCGACTGGCAAGCTTGTTTGTTAGGAGCGGCTAATAAATTGATCTGCAACGAATATCCCGGACGAATTGGATTCGTTGTTTTTCTCCATTCGTTGTCATTTTCTCATCCCGGTTAAGGCCTCTCGGCCCCTCCACGAGTGCGCGCGCGCGCCGGTGTAGAGTCGGCTCTACGAGCTGATATTGCAGCAGGGATCGCTGATCTGGGATTCGAAAAATAAAGAGCGAGATCAGCGATCCCGCCTACAGTGCCGCGCATCGGGCAGGCGGCGGTCTGTATGGGAGATCGGTCCTGAGCCGGTTGGCGATTCCTGCTTTCTTCAGTAGATGGATCTGGTAGCGTTGTCCCGTTGGTTGAGAGTCCCTTTCGCACCTCGCTTCGGTTTTGATGAACTTAAGTCAATCGGTGAGGTTGCATTCGGAAGTTGAATTTCGGTGTATGGTTGGCTGGTGCGTTGGGGACCGGTTCTGCAACCGCGGACGTGCAGGTCCCGCCGGCTTCCCATGCCAAACTGACGGACTACTTTGCGCAACCCACGAACAAGGTGTTTGTAATCGCGATCGATCCCGGCGGGGACTTTTCCTGGGGCTACGGGTATGGCAAGTCAACCGTCAAGGAAGCCGCCACGGTGGCGGTGGAGCAATGTGACGCGGCGCGCGCGGAACAGGGTATTCTGACCAAGGCGCGTTTGTATGCCATCAACAACAGGGTGGTCTACGCCGACTCGATCCGGCAGCCGGGTAAGGGGCCGGCCCAGCCGGACTCGGAATTAGCTCGCGGCGAGGCGCTGTTCCTCCCCTCATTCTAATACCTTTATAAAGATCTAGGTACATTTTTGCAATGAAATACGGCGGCGCTGGGGTTTTATCAGGGAAAAAGGGCCGTCAGCCCTTTTTCCCTGTGTTTACGATCCCTCTTCCTCACTCGCACCCCGTCCTTGGCATGATGACCTTGAGCATCGCCCTAAGAACGCCGCCGGGAACATTACACAAAACCTACTAGCAACCGCAGCTCTGCGAACCGCATCCGCCGCCCTGGGATTTCGCCGCCAGTTCGCGGATGACGGTGTATGGGAAGAATCCGGTGTTATGGCCATCGGACCAGTCGACGGTAATCGCATAGTTTCCAATGGTTCCGACTTTTTCGGCGTGGATATTGAGCGGCACGTTTTTCGGATCGAGCAACGGCGCGCGGGTCATCTCGTCGATGCACAAGGCGCACGAACAGGCGGTACGCAACTTAAAGTTGGAAACCGAAATGCTCTCGCCGGTTTCCGACCAGGTGAGCGTGATTTTTTCCGCATCGGCTTCGACCTTCGGAGTGGTCGGTTTTTCGAACGTCTTTTTGCCCAGCGTGCGGATAATGATGTCCGTGGTGTCGTTGGCAATGTCCGTGCCGGTCAGGGCATCGAGCGATCCGCTCAGGCTGCCGGTGATCGGCAGTTCGGCGATGGTTTCGAGGCCAAAGCGTTCCTCGAGCGTTTTTCCGCCGGCTTCGCCGAAGATATAGTGCTTCTTGTCGCAGCTGTCGCAGATGAAGTAGGCCATGTTTTCCACGATGCCCAACACGGGCACATTCACCTTGTCGAACATCATGATGCCCTTGCGCACATCGGTCAGCGACAACTGGTGCGGCGTGGTTACGATCACGGCAGCATCGATTTGCACCGCCTGCGAAATCGTCAGCTGGATGTCGCCGGTTCCCGGCGGCATGTCGATGATGAGGTAGTCGAGCTCGCCCCACTCCACCCCATGAAGCAGTTGCTGGATGTATTGCGAAACCATCGGCCCGCGAATGACGGCCGGGCCGTCGCCCATCAGGAATCCGAAGGACATGAGCTTGACGCCATCGGCGTCATTGGGGATGAACTTTTTTTCCGGGGTGGCGCGCACGCCGGGATTATGGAGATTGAACAGGGTCGGCACCGACGGCCCGTAGATGTCCGCATCCAGCAACCCAACCTGCGCGCCGCGGGCGCCGAGGGTTTTGGCCAACAGCGCGGCGACGGTGGACTTGCCCACCCCGCCCTTGCAGGAGCTGACGGCCAGAATGTACTTCACCTCGTTCAACCCGCTGTCCTTGGTTTCCGTATGGCGCGAGTCGCGCTTGCGGGCCGTCATGTTGACCAGCACCTTTTCCACTCCGGGAAGGTCGCCGACGAGATCAATGGCTTGTTTCTGAAAAACAGGACTCAACGGACAGGCCGGCGTGGTCAGCTCGATCGTGAAGGCAATCGTGCCTTCCTCAATCTTCATATCCTGCACAAAGCCGAGCGATACGATATCGCGTTGAAAGTCGGGGTCGATAATCTTGCTGAGTTCAGCCAGAACCTGTTGTTCGGTAACCATAATTAACACCTATTTTATGTATCACACTCGCGCATTGCATTCGCTAGAGCCACAGCGCCGCGGAGAGCAGATCGTTGTGCCTTGGAGGCTGTGTGAGGTTAAATCAATCCCAACGCCAGCAGCGCGGCGGTGGACATGTTTTCGCGGGTCCATGGCGGCTCGAAGACCAGCTCGATATCCGCATCGGAAACGCCGTCGGTTTCCTTCACGGCGTTTGCAATATTGCCGGGAATGCGTTCCGCTTCGGGGCAATTGGGCGCCGTCAAGGTCATGGTGACGTATACCTTCTTGTCCGCATCGATTTCCAGATTGTAGATCAAGCCCAGGTCATAGACGTTTACGGGGATTTCCGGGTCGTAGACCATGCGCAGCGAGCGGACCACCTGCAGGTACAGTTCGTTGTCGGCATCCTTGAGCGGCTGACATTCCTTTTTCTTCTTTTTACCAAACATGAAGCGTAATCCTTATTGGGTACTGCGCAACCAGGTTCAACGCCAGATTCCGCAGTACGAGTGGTTCGTTATTCAGTGGTTATGTCGCCTTGCAGTTTTTTCAGGGCGGCATCAAAAGTGTGCCAGGCCAGGGTGGCGCATTTAACGCGCACGGGATATTCCTTCACGCCCGCGAGCACCTTCAGCTTGCCCAGCGGCACATCCTCGGGATGCGGCGCGTCGTCTGTCAGGGCATGGTGGAAGCTTTTGAAAAGCGCTTTGGCCTCGGCTTCGTTCTTTCCTTTGAGCGCGAGGGTCATCATCGAAGCCGACGACGTGCAGATGGCGCACCCGTGGCCGTCGAAGCTAATCTCTTCCACGATGCCGTCGGTGAGCTTGAGGTAGACATCGATCTGGTCGCCGCACAACGGGTTGGTGCCGTGGGCGAAGCCATCCGGCTTTTCCATCTTGCGGAAATTCCGCGGATTCTTGTTATGGTCGAGTATCACTTCCTGATACAGCTCGCGCAGATTTTCCATTAGGCAAACATTCCGATCGTTTTGTGAATGGACTCGGCCAACACATCGATTTCCTTGAAGGTATTGTACATGGCGAACGAGGCGCGCGCCGTGGCCGGCACCTTGAAGCGCTCCATGACGGGCTGGGCGCAATGGTGCCCGGTCCGCACCGCCACCCCTTCGGCATCCAGCATGGTGCCGATATCGTGCGGGTGCACGGTATCGAGCACAAACGAGACCAGCGCCGCTTTCTGATCCGCTTCTCCAATGATCCGCAGCCCATCGATCTGTTTGAGCTTGGACGTGGCATATTCGAGCAGGCCGTGTTCGTGCGCGGCGATCGCGCCGAGTCCGATTTTCTGGACATATTCAATCGCGGCCCCCAGCCCGATGGCCCCGGCAATGTTCGGGGTTCCCGCCTCGAATTTGTACGGCAAGGTATTGTAGGTCGTACCTTCGAAACTCACCGAGAGAATCATATCCCCTCCGCCTTGGTACGGCGGCATTTCATTCAATAGTTTTTCTTTTCCATACAGGACGCCGATGCCGCTTGATCCATAGATCTTGTGCCCGGAAAAAGCATAGAAATCGCAGTCAAGCGCTTGAACATCGACCGGGATGTGCGGAACCGCCTGGGCGCCATCAACCAATACCGGCACGCCCAAGGCGTGGGCCTGGTCGATGATCTCCTTGACGGGATTCACCGTTCCCAGCGCGTTGGAAACATGCCCGACCGCTACCAGCTTGGTGCGCTCGCCCAACAATTCCGCGAAGCGATCCATTTCCAACTCCCCTTTGTCGGAAATGGGAACCACCTTCAACTCGGCGCCGGTCTGTTCGCAGACGATTTGCCATGGCACGATATTCGAGTGGTGCTCCATATGCGTGATTAAAATCTCATCGCCTTTTCGCAGGCGTGGACGCGCATAACTTTGCGCCACGAGATTGATCGATTCGGTGGTCCCGCGCGTGAAGATAATTTCGTGAACGCAATCCGCGTTCACGAAACCGCGCACGGAAGCCCGTCCGTTCTCGTAGGCCTTGGTTGCGTCCTGGCTGAGCTGGTGCACGCCGCGATGGATATTGGAATAGCCGGATTCGTACAGTTCCTTTATGGCGTTGATAACCTGCACCGGATGCTGGCTCGACGCCGCGTTGTCGAGATATACGAGCGGCTTGCCATGGATCTCTTTCCCTAAGATGGGGAAATCAGCCCGGATGGATTCTACATCATACTGCGCGATATTATTCATCCAGATACCTTTTCAAGCCACTCCTGAACGAGTTTTTCAACATAGGTTTTAACGGCGGAACATTTCATTTCGTCGAGCACTTCATTGGCGAAGGCGAAGGTGAGCATGGCCTTGCCTCGCACGGGATCGATGCCGCGCGTTTCCAGATAATACAGGGCGGCTTCATCGAGTTCGCCCACGGTCGCGCCATGCGTGCACTTCACATCGTCCGCATAGATTTCGAGTTGCGGCAACGAGTGGATTTTCGCACCACGACTCAGCAGGAGGTTTCTATTCGACTGAACCGCGTCGGTCTGCTGAGCATCCTGTTGAACGAGAATCCGTCCGCAGAAGATCGCTTTCGATTTTTCATCGAGGATCCCTTTGTAGAGCTCGTGGCTGTTGCATTTTTCAACGGCGTGATCCATGAACATATGCGTATCGAAAACCTGCTTCCCTTTAAGCAAGTACAACCCGTTGCAGATGGCCTCGCCACCCGCTCCTATCAGCTTGCCGCGGATATCGTTGCGCCCCAGCACCGCGCCCGTTGTGATGGCATGGTTGCTGAAACGCGCGTCGGCACCCAGCCGTGTTTCCATGGTTTGGAAGTGAAAGGCCGCGTTGCTTTCCTGCTGGATCTTGTAGTGGTCGACCGCGGCGTGGTCGGAAACGAACATCTCGGTAACGGCATTGGTCCAGTAGACTTTTTCCGCCTCGCCAATGTACTGTTCAATCAACGTAAGCTTGCTGCCTTTTCCGGCGGAAACCAGATTGCGCAGATGGAACGCGCTGCCCTCCGCATCGGCCAAATAGATCAGATGGATCGGGGAGTCGAGTTGAACCCCCTCGGCGACTTCGATAAATGCTCCGTCTGAAAAGTAGGCGGTATTCGCGGCGACAAAAGCGCTTTGTGAATCGGCCAGCGTTCCGAGTCGGGCATCCGCCTGATCCATGATCGAACCGACCTTCACGCCCTCGGGCAGTCCGTCGAGGTTCGATTTTTCCGTCGATAGCTTACCGTTTTCAAATACGAGGCTGTATTTCCCCAAAGGCTGAAATTCTATTTCAGTGGATTGCCAATCATTGGAAAACTCCTGTTTCGCCAATGCCGAAACATCGATGAAGCGCCAGAGCTCCTCTTTGGTGGTCGGGAAGCCGCGCTGCTCAAAATCAGCGGCGGCCTTGTCGCGTAATTGCTGTAGATCTTCCATTTACACGCCCTCTTCGTCAACCCAGGAGGCATAGCCATCGTTTTCAAGTTCGAGCGCAAGTTCCTTGCCCCCGGATTTTACAATTTTACCATCCACCATGACGTGTACAAAATCAGGAACGATGTAGTCGAGCAGGCGCTGGTAGTGCGTGATGACCAGAAAGCTGCGATCCGGACTGCGCAGGGCATTCACCCCGTCGGAAACGATGCGCAACGCGTCGATATCAAGACCGGAGTCGGTTTCGTCGAGGATGCCGAGCTTGGGCTCGAGCATGGCCATCTGGAAGATTTCGTTGCGTTTCTTTTCGCCGCCGGAGAATCCGGAGTTGACCGCGCGTTCCAGCAGGTCGTCGCGGATCTGCATGACGGTCTTTTTTTCTTCAATCAGGTCGATGAAGTCCATCGCATCGAGCTGTTCTTCTCCGCGGTATTCGCGAATGGCATTCACCGCCGCCTTCAGGAAATACATGTTGCTGATGCCGGGGATCTCGACCGGATACTGGAAGGCCAGAAACAAGCCGGACCGGGCGCGTTCATGTGCCGCCAGCTCGTCCAGGTTCTTTCCGTCGAAGAGGATCTCTCCCTGCGTCTTTTCGTAGACATCGTTGCCCGCCAGGACATTCGAAAGCGTACTTTTTCCTGAGCCGTTTGGTCCCATGATGGCATGGACCTCACCGGGATTGATCGTAAGGTTAATCCCTTTCAGGATTTTATTTCCAGCCACATTCGCATGCAGGTTTTTAATATCAAGTAGTGCCATTATTTTCTCCAATTTTAAACTGTTTATCCAACCGATCCTTCGAGGGTGATGCCGAGCAACTTCTGGGCTTCAACCGCGAATTCCATCGGCAGTTGCTTAAATACTTCCTTGCAGAATCCATTTACGATCAGGCCAATGGCCTCTTCTGTATCCAATCCGCGCTGGTTGCAATAGAAGATCTGATCTTCCCCGATTTTCGTGGTGGTCGCTTCGTGCTCCACCTGGGCCGTCGGGTTGTTGATGTCGATATACGGGAAGGTGTGCGCCCCGCAGCGGTCGCCAATCAGCATGGAATCGCACTGTGAAAAGTTACGTGCATTCTCGGCGGTTTCGACCACCTTGACCATGCCGCGATAGGTGTTCTGCGCCTTGCCGGCCGAGATCCCTTTGCTGATGATTGTGCTGCGGGTGTTTTTTCCGATATGGATCATCTTCGTGCCGGTATCGGCCTGCTGCATATTGTTCGTCACGGCCACCGAGTAGAACTCGCCGACCGAGTTGTCGCCTTTGAGTATGCAACTGGGATATTTCCACGTGATCGCCGATCCGGTCTCGACCTGCGTCCAGGAAATCTTCGAGTTGTCGCCGCGGCAATGGCCGCGCTTGGTGACGAAGTTAAAGATGCCGCCCTTGCCTTCCTTGTTGCCGGGATACCAGTTCTGGACGGTGGAATATTTAATCTGCGCATCCTTATGGGCAATCAGCTCGACCACCGCCGCGTGCAACTGGTTTTCGTCGCGCTGCGGCGCGGTGCATCCTTCGAGATAGCTGACGTACGCGCCTTCGTCGGCAATCAACAACGTCCGTTCGAATTGCCCGGTGTTGGCCGCATTGATGCGGAAGTAGGTGGAAAGCTCCATCGGGCAACGAACACCCTTCGGAATATAGCAAAACGAGCCGTCGGAAAAGACGGCTGAGTTGAGCGTGGCATAATAGTTGTCCTTATAAGGGACCACGGTACCGAGGTATTTCTTAACCAGCTCGGGATGCTCCTTAACCGCGTCGGAAAAGGATCCGAAAATAATGCCCATCTCTTCGAGCTTGCCCTTGAAGGTCGTTGCCACGGAGACGGAATCGAAGACGGCATCCACGGCCACCATGCCGGCCATCACTTCCTGCTCGTGCAGCGGAATGCCGAGCTTTTTATAGGTCTCGAGCAGCTCCGGATCGATTTCATCGAGGCTCTTCGGGGCGTCGATTTTTTGCTTCGGGGCGGAATAGTAGCTGAGGGCCTGGTAGTCAATGGTTGGAAACTCCACCTTGGCCCAGGTCGGTGCTTCCAACGTGGTCCAGTGGTGGTAGGCCTTGACGCGCCACTCGGTCAGCCATTCCGGCTCTTCCTTGCGTTTGGAGATTTCCCGGACAATCTCTTCGCTCAGCCCCGGAGGCAGGCTGTCGGCTTCGATGTCGGTCACAAAGCCATACTTGTATTCCTTGTCCGTCAATTCATCGAATGATTTTTTATCTTCTATTTTCATGATAAAACCTACAGGTAATTTCGTTTGTCTCCCGACCGTATCAGGCCGATTTCTGTCTGGCGCGGCTAGCCCCTGGCCATGTCGGCCAACGTGAGCCCTTGCAGAGCATCAATCACGGTATGGTTGACCTTTTGCCAGCTCGTGCTCATGGGGCAGTTGCGCTCGCACCCCTCAGCAGAGGTACAATCCGTCAACGCCACCGGCCCTTCCACGGCTTCAATAATTTCGGCCGCCGAGATCTTTTCCGCCGGGCTGGTTAACGTATATCCACCCTTGCTACCTTGGTGCGATTGCAAAATCCCACCTTGCGTTAAAATTCTCAACACCTTGCTTACGGTCGGAAGTGCCACCTCACACGTGGCGGAAAGTTCTTTCGCATTGTGCAGTTGCGAATCACCCTTTTTTGCCATGTGGGCCAGCAGGATAAACCCGTAATCCGTAAGTCTGGTTATTCTTAGCATCCAACTATACTCTCTACCTAATTAGACCTATTTGGTCTTAATTCGCTGACAAGGTAGCAAACAATTTTTTCGGGGCAAGCTTTTTGTCCTCTTTCTGCAGGCCGGGGCGCCAGCAGACTATGGTTCCAACGCTTTCGCTTGATCCCAGAAGGCATCCAGCTCATCCAGCGAGAACGCCTTGAAGGCCTTGCCGGTTGCATGGACCAGGTCTTCCACCACCTGGAAGCGTCGTACAAATTTCTTTACGTTGTGGTTCAGCAGCTCTTCGGGGTTGTGGCCCAGGTAACGGCTGACGTTCACCACGGAAAACAACAAATCACCGAGTTCGTCACGGATATCCTCTTCATGATCCCGGTTGATCGCATCCTTTAGCTCGCCAATTTCCTCGTGGAGCTTATCGAGCACATCGTTGATGTGGTTCCAGTCGAACCCGGCCCGCGCCGCCCGCTTCTGTACCTGATGGGCTTTTTGCAGCGCCGGCAGATGTTTCGGAATCCCCGATACGATCGAGGCGGGTTTGCCGTCCTGTTGCTTCTCCGCCTTTTTAATGGCGTCCCAGTTCTGCAGCACCTCGCCGGAGTCGGCAACCGTGACGTCGCCAAACACGTGCGGATGGCGCCGTTCAAGCTTGTCGGTAATGGCGTTGGCCACATCGGAAAACTCGAAATGGCCATCCTCTTCGCAGATCTGGCTTTGAAAAATAACCTGCAGCAGCAGATCGCCGAGCTCTTCTTCCAGGGAAGAGCAATTCCCGCTTTCGATCGCATCGATGACTTCGTAGGCCTCTTCAATCAGGTCGGATTTCAAGGATTCCAGCGTTTGCTCACGATCCCATGGGCAGCCATCCGGGCCACGCAACTTTTTCATTACACCCAACAAGCGTTCTATCGCGTCCCCTGCTTTTGCCATGATCTATCTCCGGATAGTTGTAAAAAAAAAGGCGCCCCGACATCCGGAGCGCCTTGGTCGCATTGCGCAACGCGTTACATGCGCAGCGTCAGGTCCAGAATGGCGTTCGGCTTCTCATCGCTGAGGGAGTCGAGCACCAACTTTGCCCCGCTGAAGTCCTGGTAGACCGTATATTCATCCGGCACCACAATGCAGGCCGCGCCGGCGGTCAAGGCGCCCTTGCAAGCCGTTTGCGAAGAAACAACGGCCACCAGGGTGGAATCGTCCTTGCCGCATTTTTTCAGCATTTTCAGCCAGTTGTCGGCCCGCGGGAAGGACTCGCGCACTTCATCGGGAATGATGAGTTCAACGCCCAGATCGCTCAGGCCAAGCCGATCCATCAGTTTGATAGCGATCGGTTCCGGCAGGGCCGTGAAGGCCAAAACCGGAATGTCGCGCGCCTGCGCGGCCTTGATCAGCTTGGCGAGCCCCTTGTCGAGCTCGGCCTTGTTTGCACAGAAGTCGGCCACGGTCTTGTCGACTTCGTTAACGGCCTTCTCGATGGCGTCGGCCTTTTTGCCGGCCTGCTTCAACACGCTGGTGATGGCGGCACGGTGAAGCGGGAACATACCGGAACGGGCGAACATGACCGGTGTCAATTCAACCCCTTTGGTTGAAACCGCACTCTTGATGGATTCGAACTCCACCTGGCGTTTCTTGGTCGCAACATATTCAAGTTCAATAATCAAAGCATGCGTTGAACTCGCTACTTCTTCCGTTTTTACTTCATCGCTCATCGGTAAAAGACTCCTTAACGTCCAATTGTTTTCCTGAAAAATAAGCGCGTAGTGTATGGGCGTTGCACCAGCAGGTCAAGTAAAGGATTTTTACCCATGAAACGCCCCTTTTTCCGCGCACGAAATAATTCGGCACTTTAAGAGTTGCAAGGCGGGAGCGGGATATAGATGATAGGCGGAATTTTGAAAAAACCCTCTCTATAACAGGGCGTATTTCCCGGAAACAACTATGAAAAAAGCGATTATTGCACTTGAGGACGGAACCTGTTTCGAAGGCCGCGCGTTTGCCGGTTCCGGCGAGTTTTACGGCGAGCTGGTTTTCAACACGTCCATGACGGGCTATCAGGAAATCCTGACCGACCCCTCCTATCATGGCCAGATTGTGACCATGACCTATCCCCTGATCGGAAACTATGGCATCAACGACGAAGACGTGGAATCCCGCGGCATCTTCGCCCAAGGGTTGGTGGTCAGTGAATGTTCCCGCATCTACAGCAACTGGCGGGCCACCAAATCCCTCCCCGACTATCTGGAGGAAAACGGCAAGATTGGCATCGACCAGGTCGACACCCGCGCCATCACCCTGCACATTCGCGACAAGGGCGCGATGAAATGCGTGGTGTCCACCGAGGACTCCGACAAGGCCCGCCTCATCGAAAAAGCCAAGGCCTCTGCCGGGCTGGTGGGCCGCGACCTCGCATCCGAAGTCACGACCGCCGAAAAATATGTCTGGCCGGAAGGCGGCAAGGCCGACGCCTCTTATAAGGTGGCGGTCATCGACTGCGGCATCAAATTGAACCAGCTCCGCATCTTCGAAGACCTCGGTTGCGAATGCACCGTCTACCCCAACCACTCGGATGCGGCGGAAATTCTCGCCAGCCACCCCGACGGCATCTTTATCTCCAACGGCCCCGGTGACCCGGCCGGCGCACCGAAAACCACCGAGCTCGTCGGCAAGCTGATCGAATCCAAGATTCCCCTATTCGGCATCTGCTTCGGCCACCAAATGCTCGGCCGCGCCCTCGGCGCCGACACCTTCAAACTCAAATTTGGCCACCGCGGCGGCAACCAGCCCATTCAGGATCTGCGCACCACCAAGGTGGAAATCGCCTCGCACAACCATGGCTTCTGCATCGATGCCGATTCCGTGGATCCCGCGATCGCCGAGGTTACGCACATCAACCTCAACGACCACACCGTGGCCGGACTGAAGCACAAGCAGCAACCGCTGTTCTGTGTTCAATACCACCCCGAAGCGGCGCCGGGCCCGCACGACCCGTTCTACCTCTTCGAGGAATTCATCGACTTAATGAAGGAATATAAATAATGAACCATCCCGAATGGATTGCCATCCTTGACTATGGCTCCCAGGTCACGCAGCTGATCGCCCGCCGCCTGCGCGAGCAAAAAGTCTACTGCGAAATCATCCGCTTCGACACCTCCGCCGCCGACCTCCAGGCGCGCGCGCCCAAGGGCATCATCCTGTCCGGCGGCCCCTGCAGCGTGCCCGACGAGGATGCACCCAAGTGCGATCCCGCCTTGTTTGAACTCGGCATTCCGGTGCTGGGCATCTGCTACGGCATGCAGCTCACCGCCCAGACTCTGGGCGGCTCGGTCCAGCCCGGCCTCAAGCGCGAGTTCGGCAAGGCCATGATACAGCTCACCCAAAGCTCGCCGCTGTTCAACGGGCTGACGCCGGACCTCCAGGTTTGGATGAGCCACGGCGACAAGGTGGAAACCCTGCCCGCCGGATTCGAGGCCGTGGCCGTTTCCGACAACTGTCCCTTCGCGGCCATACAGCATGCCGAAAAGAAAATCTATGGCGTGCAGTTCCACCCCGAAGTCGTGCACACCCCGCAAGGCAAGGAAATGCTCTGGAACTTTGCCTTCACGGTCTGCGGATGTGCCGGCGACTGGGAAATGTCCAAGTTTGTTGAAAGCACCATTAGCCAAGTTCGCGAACAGGTGGGCGACGACCACGTTCTGCTCGGTCTCAGTGGCGGGGTCGACTCCTCCGTCGTGGCCGCCCTGCTCCACAAGGCCATCGGCGACCAGCTCCACTGCGTCTATGTCGACAACGGCCTCATGCGCTACCAGGAAACCGCGGAAATTGAAGAGCTCTTCGGTAACGCGTTTGGCATGGACCTGCATGTCGCCCACGCCGGCGACCTCTTCCTCGGGAAACTCGAAGGCGTCAGCGACCCGGAAGAAAAGCGCAAGATCATCGGGGCCACCTTCATTGATGTCTTTGCCGAAAAGGCGCGCGGACTGAGCGGACCAGTCAAATTCCTGGCACAGGGCACGCTCTACCCCGACGTCATCGAATCGGTCTCCCCGATCGGCGGCCCCTCGGCCACCATCAAGAGCCACCACAACGTTGGCGGCCTGCCGGACGACCTGCAATTCGATCTGGTTGAACCGCTGCGCGAACTCTTCAAGGACGAAGTGCGCGAAGTCGGCCGCGAGCTCGGGCTCCCGAGCTACGTCGTCGACCGCCAGCCCTTCCCCGGCCCCGGCCTGGCCGTCCGCATCATCGGCGATATCACGCCCGAGCGCATCGAGGTGCTCCAGCAGGCCGACCTGCGCGTCCGCGAAGAAATCATGAAGATGCCGAACCACCTCGACGTCTGGCAATACTTCGCCGTGCTGCTGCCGATCCAAACCGTTGGCGTCATGGGCGACAACCGCACCTATGAAAACGTCGTGGCCGTCCGCGCCGTCGAAAGCCGCGACGGCATGACCGCCGACTGGTACAAGCTGCCGTATGACGTGATGGAGTCCATCTCCAGCCGGATTATCAACGAAGTCCGCGGCGTCAACCGCGTCTGCTACGACATCAGCTCCAAGCCGCCCAGCACCATCGAGTGGGAATAAATTCAACGCAAATACGCTAAGCACGCCAAGGCTCGCTAAGAAATGACTGAAAACGAACTATCCAAGAAAATCATCGGTGCCGCCATTGAAGTGCATCGTCATCTTGGCTCCGGTCTTCTTGAGAGTGCCTACGAAGAAGCACTTTGCTATGAACTTGACCTGCGGGAAATACCCTATGACCGGCAGAAATATCAAGCACTGCACTATAAAGGGAAAACGCTAAAAACGGATTACCGAATCGACCTCTTGGTAGATGCAAAGGTGATGGTGGAACTAAAAGTTCGGGATACAGTGTCTCGAATCGACAAAGCACAAACGCTTACCTATCTCCGCTTGAGCGAAACCAAACTTGCCTTAATCATCAATTTTCACGAACCGCTACTTAAAGACGGGATTACCCGGATCGTAAACAACCTTTAATCTACTTTGCGAAGCTCGGCGCTCTTAGCGCCTTTGCGTTGAGGAAAATATTATGCCCAAAAGAGAAGACATTCACCACATTCTGATCATTGGTTCGGGACCGATCATAATTGGCCAGGCCTGCGAGTTTGACTACTCCGGCACGCAGGCCTGCAAGGCGCTGCGCGAGGAGGGCTATACCATCTCGCTGATCAACTCCAACCCGGCGACGATCATGACCGACCCGGCCACGGCCGACCGCACCTACATCGAGCCGATCACGCCCGAAGCGGTTGAAAAGATCATCATCAAGGAAAAGCCCGACGCGATTCTGCCGACCCTCGGCGGCCAGACGGCGCTCAACACCGCCATGAAGCTGGTTGAAAACGGCACGCTGGAAAAATATGGCGTAGAAATGATTGGCGCCACCTACGATGCCATCATGCGCGGCGAAAACCGCGAGCTCTTTAAACGAGTCATGGCCGAAGCCGGCATTGAAACCCTGCGCAGCTATGAAGTTCACGACCTGACCGAAGCCAAACGCGTCGCCGAAGAAGAACTCGATTTCCCGATCATCATCCGCCCCTCCTTCACGCTCGGCGGAACCGGCGGCGGCATTGCCAACGACATGGACGAGCTGATGAACATCACCGAAGGCGGGCTGAATGCCAGCCTGACTACTGAAGTTCTGCTCGAAGAATCCGTCTTTGGCTGGAAAGAATTTGAGATGGAAGTGATGCGCGACAAGAAGGACAACGCCGTCATCATCTGCGCCATCGAAAACATGGATCCGATGGGGATTCATACCGGCGACAGCATCACCGTGGCCCCGGCGCAAACCCTCACCGATCGCGAATACCAGACGATGCGCGACGCCTCCTTGAAGGTGCTGCGCGTGATCGGCGTCGAGACCGGCGGCTCCAACGTCCAGTTCTGCATCCATCCGGAAACCGGCCGAATGGCCATCATCGAAATGAATCCGCGCGTATCACGTTCCTCCGCCCTGGCCTCCAAGGCGACCGGCTTCCCGATCGCCAAACTCGCGGCGAAACTGGCCGTGGGCTACACGCTCGACGAACTGCCCAACGACATTACCAAGAAAACCCCGTCCTGCTTCGAGCCGTCCATCGACTATGTCGTCACCAAGCTACCGCGCTTTACCTTCGAAAAATTTCCGACCGCCGACAACCGGCTGGGCGTTAGCATGAAGTCGGTCGGCGAAACGATGGCGATTGGCCGCAACTTCAAGGAATCGCTGCAGAAGGCATTCCGCTCGCTGGAAATCGGCGTTGACGGCCTCGACCTGAAAGCCGAAGCCAAGCTCGACGAAGCCAAGCTCGACGACTATCTGCTGACGCCCTGCACCGACCGTACGATTGCCATCAAGACTGCGCTCAAGAAGGGATATACGATCGAAAAGATCCAGAAGATGACCCATTTCGATCCGTGGTTTATCGACCAGATCCTGCAGATTGTTGAAATCGAAAAGGACCTCCTCGAGGCGGCCGAGCTGGACTACGACCGGCTGAAGTATGCCAAGAAGAACGGCTTTTCCGACGAGCAGATCGGCGCGCTGCGCGGGTGTGCCGGAGACGAAATCCGCATGCTCCGCAAGAAGATGGACATCATCCCTGTCTACAGTCTGGTCGATACCTGCGCCGGCGAGTTCGAAGCTTCGACCCCCTACTTCTATTCCTGCTACGGCGACCTGGACGAAACCCGCGCGACGGAAAAGCCGAGCGTGATCGTTCTCGGCTCCGGCCCCAACCGGATCGGCCAAGGAATCGAATTCGACTACTCCTGCGTCCATACCGTCAAGGCACTGCGCGAAATGGGCTACGAGGCCATCATGGTCAACTCCAATCCGGAAACCGTTTCGACCGACTACGACACCTCCGACAAACTCTACTTCGAACCGCTCACCTTCGAAGATGTAATGAATATCTACGAAGCCGAAAAGCCGATCGGCATGATTGTGCAGATGGGCGGACAGACTCCGCTCAATCTGGCCGATCGCCTGCTGGAAGCCGGGGTTCCGATTCTAGGCACGTCGCCGAAGAGCATCGCCGCCGCCGAGGATCGCGAACTCTTCCGCCAGCTGCTCGACAAGCTGGAGCTTAAGCAGCCGGAATCCGCGACGGCCAAGACGCTGGCCGAAGCCGAAGTCATTGCCGCGCGCATCGGTTTCCCGGTTATGATTCGTCCCTCGTTCGTGCTCGGTGGCCGCGCCATGATGGTGGCCTATGAGGAAGAGGAACTCGAACCGTTCGTCAACGCAGCCTTCGCCGCGAGCCCGAACCACCCGGTGTTGATCGACCGCTTCCTGGAACACGCGATCGAGGTCGATGTCGACCTCGTCTGCGACGGCACCGACGTCTATGTCGGCGGCGTGATGGAACACGTCGAGGAAGCCGGCATCCACTCCGGCGACAGCGCCTGCTCGATTCCGCCCTACACCCTTTCCGACGAAATGGTTGCACGCATCAAGGAAGCCTGCACCGCCATGGCGCTGGAAATCGGCGTTAAAGGTTTGATGAATGCGCAGATCGCCGTGAAGGAAGGGGAACTCTACATCATCGAAGTCAATCCGCGCGCCTCGCGCACCGTGCCGTATGTTTCCAAGGCGACCAATGTTCCACTGGCCAACATTGCGACGCAGGTTACCATGGGCAAAACGCTTCAGGAACTGGGACTGGTTGGTTTTGAGCCAAAGATCGAGTGGTATGCCGTTAAGGAAGCCGTTTTCCCCTTCAACCGCTTTGCCGGGGTCGACCCGATTCTTGGCCCGGAAATGAAATCCACCGGCGAAGTGATGGGCATCGATACCACCTTTGAACTGGCGTACTGGAAGGCGCAAATCGCCGCCGGCCAGGTGCTGCCGACCGAAGGGACGGTATTCCTGAGCGCAAAAGATCGCGACAAGGATTGGATCGTTGAAATCGGCCAGGAATTTTCAGATATGGGCTTCAATCTGATGGCGACCGAAGGGACCGCGCAGGCCTTGCATAATGCGGGGCTGAAGGTAACGCTGACCCATAAACTGGCCGAAGAGGGCAAGAACGTCATTGATTTGATGAAGGAAAATGGGGTCCACCTGCTGGTCAACACCCCCAGCGGGCCGGTTGCACGGGTCGACGAGATTAAAATTCGTTCGGAAGCCATCTTGCGCGGCCTCCCGATCGTGACCACCGAATCCGGTGCAAAGGCCACTGTACGGGCCATTCGCTACATCACCGAAAATGAGTGGGATGTCCAAGCCATTCAGGAATACCACGCGTAAAAATCGTTACTTTAAAGTCCTTAAAAGCGTCCGGCTCATGCGGACGCTTTTTTTTATTCAAATAAATGAACACGGATCGCTAGCGCGCCGTCTAATCAAATAACTTTGAAAACTCGTGGAGGGGTTTTTCTTTCTCCTGCCCTCCGCAAGCACGGGCGACCTGCGGGTCGCCTTTTTATTGCAGAAGCTCCAAAGCGGCGGCGAACACGTCGTCGGGCGAAATGGATTCCAGCGCTTTGCGCGCCGCGCCGGAATCGCGGGCGATATCGCGGCTCCGCCGGGAACTATTTTGAAGCACCTTGAAGCATTTGGATAACGGGCCAGTCTTTGCGGGATCGGTGATGCCATAAATGCCAACCACCGGCGCTCCAACCGCTGCGGCCAGATGCATGCCCCCGCTGTCGTTGGCGATGGCCACGGAACTTTTACTGAGCAATGCGGCCCATTCCTTCAGGCTGGTTTTTCCGGCCAGGCTGCAAGCCCGGCTCCCCAGTTTTCCGGCCAGCGCCTCGCAGGCCGGGGCATCGCCCGGGCCGCCGGCCAGTACGATAAAGTCGTCCCGTTCCGCGAGCCACTGCGTTGCCAATTGCTCAAAATGATCCAGGGGCCACATCTTCGATGCCCCCCGGGCCGCGCCCGGCATGAGCGTGATATAACGGCCGGAGAAGGGGCGTTTCCTTGCCATGGATTCAACCGGTGCGGCAGGAATATTGAGCTGCGGCAAGGCATGGTGCTGACCAACCGATGCGGGGGCCAGAATCGGAAAATATTCATTGGATTGATGCCCTTCGGAAAGAGGAGCCGCCGTTGTCAGCATGTATCGCCGCCAGTCGCCCCGCAAACCGATTCGGCGGGATACTCCCGCCATGGCCGGCAGGAAGGCCGAACGGAACGAGTTGGGCAGGATGCACGCCTTGTCATAGTTACCGGCCCGGAGTTTGCGAATAGTGGAGCGGCTGTCCTCCAGGCAAATGATCTCGTCGGGAGCCGCGTGCATTTCCCACAGCGGTTTAAGGTAGGCCTTTACCAGCAACGTAATGTGCGCGTCGGGATTTTCAATACGGCACGCCTGGAGGGCCGGCATGCTCATGATTGCGTCACCGATCCAGTTGAGCCCTACAATGAGTATGCGTTCCTGTTTCATGCCGACCGATGGTTCTTGAAGCAAATGCGCGAGATCCAATTCATAAATTCCTCTTCGCCGCTGAGCATTTCAATTTGGACGCGCATGAACAGGATCGGAATATCGCACCGCTCCACAAAGGGCAGGCGCACCGCATCCTTTTCCGTCGTCAAGATGGCCTCCGCGCCGCGCTGGATGCTCTGGTTGATGGTGTTGATGATTTCCTGCTGGGTGAAGCGGTGATGGTCGGTGTAGCGGCGGGTGTAGACGATTTCCGCGCCGAACGAGCGCAATGCATTCTCGAACGATTCCGGCACGGCGATGCCGGACACCGCAGCGATCTTCATGCCCTTGAGTTTGTCGAGGTCATAGATTGTATCGCCAAAGACATCCTTCAGGAATTTGGCGGCGTGGCGGCATTCGGAAATCTCGGCATGGGGATTGAGGCGCCGCAGTTGTTCCTTGAGTTCGGGCGCGCCCCCCTCTTCGCACTTGGTGATGAAGATAAAGCCCGCCCGCTTAATGTTGCGCATCGGTTCGCGCAGAAGCCCGCGCGGCAGCAATGAGCCACCGCCAAAGGGATTGGTTTGGTCGACCAAGGCGATGTCGAGACGGTGCCCCAGTTTCAGATACTGGAAGCCGTCGTCGAGAATCAGGGTGTCGCACCCCAATTCCTTGATGGCGTATTTTCCGGCCTTCACACGGTCCTTGTCGACCACCACCGCCACCTCGGGCAGGTTGGAGGCCAGCATGTAGGGTTCGTCGCCCGCCGTCCACGAGTCGAGCAGCAGGCGCCGGCCGTCCGAAACAACCCGCGGCGGGGTTTCGATTTTTCCGGAGGTGATGCGCTGGGTCATTTTTTGCAGGAAGGGCAATTCCTTGCTTTTGTAGCCGCGGCTCAGAATGGCCACTTTGCGGCCCCGCTGCTGCAAGTTGCGGGCAAAGACTTCGACCACCGGCGTTTTACCGGTTCCGCCCACGGTCAGGTTACCGACGCTGATGACCTGGCACCCCAAGGTATTGGGACGGATCATCCGGTGTTTGTAGAGCCAAAGTCGGATCTGGACGATGATGGCAAACAGCCACGACAGTCCTTTCAGCAGGACGCGCAGGGTACTCGGCCATTTTCCTTTGCAGCTGCCGTCCAATACGGACAGCATATAGGTTTCGAGTTGTTCGATCTTGCGCTTGTTAACCATAGGCCTCAAAGGGTTGAAAATGCGCCTGCACTATACCCCATCCGTCCCGCGCTTCAAGACCGGACTGCCGGGGCGGCTGAAAACAAAAACGCGCTCCCGGACCCGGGAATGCGCCTGGTGGAAATCGCCGCGGGGGCTACAGGTTGACCGCCGCACGCAGGGCATCGGTTTTGTTGGTTTTTTCCCACGGGAACTGGGGACGGCCAAAGTGCCCGTAGGCCGCGGAATCGCGGTAGCTCCAGCCATTCGGGGTCAGCAAATCAAGATCCGCAATCAGGGCACTCGGGCGGAAGTCGAAGATCTCGCCCGATTTAAGAACTTCCTCGATCAGGTGGTCGTCCACCCGGCCTGTTCCATAGGTATCGACGTTGATACTCAGGGGTTTCGGAACGCCAATGGCGTAGGCCACCTGGATTTCGCACCGGTCGGCCAAGCCCGCGGCCACAATATTTTTCGCCGCATAGCGGGAATAGTACGCCGCGGAGCGGTCAACCTTCGATGGATCCTTCCCCGAGAACGCGCCGCCGCCATGGCTGCCAACGCCGCCATAGGTGTCGACGATGATCTTGCGGCCGGTCAGGCCGGCGTCGCCGTGCGGGCCGCCGATCACGAACTTGCCGGTCGGGTTGATGTAATATTCGGTATCGTCCTTCAGCAACCCCGTCGGCGCGAGAACGTCTTGGCAGACTTCGATGATATCCTTGCGAACCTGCTCCAGCGATACGTCGTCGGTCTGATGCGAGACGACGACGGTCTCGATAGCAACCGGTTTGCCATTGATGTGGAGAATGGATACCTGGGATTTGGAATCGGGCCGTAGGTATGGAATGGTGCCGGCCTTCCGGATCTTCTGCAGCTCGTCGAGCAGGCGGTGGCTGTAGGCGATCGGGGCGGGCATCAGCTCGGCCGTGGCGTTGCTGGCATACCCGAACATCATCCCTTGGTCGCCCGCGCCCTGTTCGTTGAAGAGGCCTTCGTCCTCGTTTACGCCTTGGGAAATATCGGGCGACTGGCCATGCAGGCGGTTGATGTATTCAAACGTATCGGCGCTGAATTTTAGTTCGGCGCGGTCGTAGCCAATCTCGCGAACCACTTCGCGGGCAATCGCCGCGGGATCGATCTGATCCCACCCCGCGCAGGTGATTTCGCCGGCATTGACGACCAGATCGGTGGTGGCCAGGGTTTCGCAGGCTACGCGGCTCTTGGAATCCTGCGCCAGGCAGGCGTCGAGAATGGCGTCGGAAATCTGGTCGCAAACCTTGTCGGGATGGCCTTCGGAAACGGATTCGGATGTGAAAACATGGTCAACTCGTATTTTGCTCATGAGGAACCTCTATTCGCTTATTCGGATTTAGTAATATAAGGAACGAAATCTATCGGACGCCTTTGGGGGATACGATAAAAATATTTAGATAAATGCCCTTTTCGGGCTCCATGCTTGACCCGGTGGCGGCTAGTACCTACTGTTTTACGCTGATAAAAAGGATGTTCATGAAAGAGTTTTCCAAAGACGAGCTGATTAATTTTCTCCCGCAGTTTGAGACCTTCGTGGGGATCGATTCGGATGGCTGCGTCTTCGACACCATGGAAATCAAGCAGAAGCAGCACTTCCACCCCATGATCATCCGGCAGTGGGGCCTGGAGGCCATCGAGTCGCAGGTCCGGGCCGCGGCGGAATTTGTATACCTCTATTCCCCCTATCGCGGCTTAAACCGCTTTCTGGGCCTGTGTAAAACCTTCGAGCTGCTCAACGACTGGCCCGAATCAAAGGACAACGCCCCCCTGCCCGACCCGGCCGACTTGCGGGTCTATTGCGATTCCGGGCTGCCGCTCAGCAATGCCACCATTAAGAGCGAAGCCGAACGTACAGACAGTTCAATCTTAGCGGCGGCCCACCAGTGGAGCACCGCGCTGAACGAAGACATCGACACCAACATGCCCGATCCGCCGGTGTTTCAAGGGGCGGAAGAGGCCTTGAAGCTGATTTCGAAAAATTCGGACGCGATTGTCATTTCCCAGACGCAGGCCGGCGCCCTGCTCAAGGATTGGTACCGCGACGACCTCGCCCAATATGTCTCCGTCATCGCCGGTCCGGAATTGGGCAGCAAGATCGACGATTTCAATATGGCGGCCGTTAACCGCTATCCGTCCAACGCCATTCTCATGATCGGCGATGCCCCCGGCGATCTCGCCACGGCCGAAGCCATTGGCTGCAACTTTTTCCCGATCAACCCCGGCCAGGAAGTGGAAAGTTGGGACCGCTTCATCGACGAAGCCTATGTCGAATTCCTCGCCGGTGGTTTTTCAGTGAAATACCAGCAGGAACGCAACCGGGAATTCAAGGCCCTGCTTCCGGGAATGCCCCCCTGGAAAAAAGAATAAACACCAAGACACGAAGGCCTCCAAGCCGTTGTTGAATGACCCCCTTGGTGAACTTAGGGCCTTTGCGTTGATTATCTCCCTTGATTCTTGCGCTTTGTTTGGGGATATTCCGCATTTCTAAACAAGGAGCGATTTATGATCAAGGCATGTGATTTGAAGAAAACGTCCGTTATCGACATCGACGGCACCCCGCACTGTATCGACAGAATTTCCCAGCAGGCACCGACGGCGCGGGGCGGCGGAACCATCTACAAGGTTCGCTTCCGCAACGTTTCCACCAAAGCCAAGGTCGACAAGACCTTCCGCAGCGATGACGCATTGCAGGAAACCTCCTTCGAAACCAACGAAGTTCAGTATCTCTATAAGGATGGTGACCGCTATGCGTTCATGGATCTGGAATCCTACGAGCAGTTTGAACTGGTTCAGGAAGATCTAGAGGAATGCCTGCCCTTCCTGGTCGAAGATATGGAAGGCATTATTGCCCTCGTTTCCGACGGAAGGATCCTGACGCTGCGCATGCCCGATACCATCGACCTGGACATCGTCGAATGCCCGCCCGCCATGAAAGGGGCCTCTGCCACCTCGCGCACCAAGCCGGCCACGTTGACCACCGGGCTGATCGTGCAGGTTCCCGAATACATCGAGTCGGGCGAAACCATTCGCGTGGATACCCGCGAGCGCAAATATCTCTCCCGGGCGTGATGCCGTTTTCGAGTTCCTTAACGGGGCTAAATGGTGGGTGTAGTTTTTCCTTTATTTTCACGAGTTCGAACGTATACTCCACAGCATGAAGTGCGTTCTATCATTGGATCAGGGCACGACAAGTTCGCGATCGATTCTGTTCGATCAGACCGGCCGAATTCGTGCGGTTTCGCAAAAGGAATTAAAGCAGCACTATCCCCAACCGGGTTGGGTCGAACACAATCCCCTTGAGATTTGGGAGACCCAGCAGTTCACCGCCAAACAGGCCATGCACCATGCCGGCGTTCATAGCGAAGACGTAGTCGCTATTGGCATCACGAACCAGCGGGAAACCACGGTAGTCTGGAATCGGAAAACCGGCGCGCCCATTCATAACGCCATTGTTTGGCAGGATCGCCGGACGGCGGATCTTTGCACCCAACTCAAGGCTGAGGGTGTGGAATCCCTTTTTTTCGACAAAACCGGCCTGCGGCTCGATCCTTATTTTTCCGGAACGAAGATCAAGTGGTTGCTCGACCATGTCGATGGCGCCCGGGAACAGGCGGAACGCGGTGAACTGGCTTTTGGCACCATTGATTCATGGCTGATCTGGAATCTAACGCACGGCAAACTGCACCTCACCGATGTTTCCAACGCATCGCGCACCCTTCTTTTCGACATCCATTCCTTGGATTGGGACGATGAATTGCTGCAGGTGCTCGACATCCCGCGAAGCATGATGCCCCTGGTAAAATCTTCCAGCGAAGTCTACGGCGAGGTGGACCGGTTGCTTGGCATCGGCGGTTGCCGGATTTCCGGCGTGGCGGGCGACCAGCAGGCGGCGCTGTTCGGGCAGGCCTGCTTCGAGGCCGGCGCGGCCAAAAACACCTACGGCACCGGGTGCTTCCTGCTGATGAACACCGGCAACAAACCCGTGGCTTCAAAAAACAAGCTGCTGACGACCGTGGGATGGCAGCGGGACGGCCAGACAACCTATGCGCTGGAAGGCAGCGTCTTTACGGGGGGCGCGGTGGTTCAGTGGCTCCGGGATGAAATGGAGATCATTCATAGTGCATCCGAAATCGAAGGGTTGGCCGCACAGGTACCCGACACCGGCGGGGTCCATCTGGTGCCGGCCTTTACAGGCCTTGGCGCACCGCATTGGGATCCGCATGCACGGGGTACGATCACCGGCCTGACCCGCGGAAGCAACAAGGCCCACATTGCCCGCGCGGCACTCGAAGCCATGTGCTTCCAATCGATGGACGTCCTGAAGGCCATGGAAAAGGATTCCGGCAAACCGATGGATGCGTTGCGGGTCGATGGCGGGGCATCCGCCAACAACCTGCTCATGCAGATTCAGGCGGACCTGCTGCAGGTGCCGGTACATCGGCCGAAGCAAATTGAAACCACCGCTTTCGGTGCCGCCGCGCTGGCGGGTTTGGCGGTTGACTACTGGCATGATCTAGAGGAAATCGCGGCGCATCATCAAATCGATCAAACCTTTGAGCCGCAAATCAGCCGCGACGAAGCCAGGACGCGCTATGCCCGCTGGATGAAGGCGGTTGAACGCAGCAAGGGTTGGGAGCAATCCGAATGATCATCGGCGTCCCGCGCGAGGTGAAGGAGGACGAATACCGGGTGGCCATGGTGCCCGTTGGCGCGCAGTTGCTGGTGCAGGACGGACACACCGTTTTGATCGAAACTGACGCCGGACTCGCAAGCGGCTTCTGCAACGAAGACTATCGCCAAGCGGGCGCGCAAATGATTGCCCACGTAGACGAGGTCTATGAACGCGCGGAACTAATCGTAAAGGTTAAGGAGCCGCAAGCCGAAGAGATCGCCGGTCTGCGGCAAGGGCAGATCGTCTTCTGCTACTTTCACTTTGCCAGTTCCCGGGTCTTAACGGAGCAATGCCTGGAACGCGGCATTGCCGCCGTGGCCTACGAGACCCTCGTGGATGATCAGAAACGTCTGCCCTTGCTGACACCGATGAGCGAGGTCGCTGGAAAAATGGCGGCACAGGAGGGGGCAAAATGCCTGGGAAATCCCATGATGGGGCGCGGTATTCTGCTGGGCGGCGTGAGCGGCGTGGCGCCGGCCAATGTGTTGGTGCTCGGGGGCGGCGTGGTTGGCAGCAATGCTGCGCGGGTGGCGGCGGGACTCGGCGCCAACGTCACCCTCATGGACATCAACCTCGATCGGCTGCGTCGACTTGATGAGATCATGCCCGCAAATGTCACGACCCTTTTTTGCGAACCCCATTCCGTGGAACACTATGCCGTCTGGGCGGATCTCGTGATCGGTTCTATTTTGGTTCCGGGGGCAAAGGCACCCAGGCTCCTCACCCGTGAGTTGGTGGGCCGAATGAAAAAGGGAGCCGTGGTGGTTGATGTGTGTATCGATCAGGGCGGTTGCTGCGAAACCAGCAAACCCACCACCCATAGTGAGCCGGTTTATGTCGTCGACGAGGTGGTTCACTATTGCGTAACCAATATGCCCGGCGCGGTTGGGCGAACCAGCAGCCATGCGCTATGCAATGCAACGCTGGCCTATTGCCGCGACCTAGCCCATCTCGGCCTCGATGGGTTTGTCGGCAAAAGCCCGGGACACACCGCCGCGTTGAACATGAGGAACGGCACGATTACCTGTCCAGCCGTTGCGGCGGTCTTTCCAGATTTGCCGGCCGCGTTGTAGGCGGGACCGGCGCGATCCCATCGCACGAAAGATCACCACGTGCTGAAGGGATGAAACGCCAGATAGGCATTGTAGTAGCGAACATCCTCCGAGACCTCTTCCCCGACCCAAGAGGGCCGTTCGAAGAGCTGGTCTTCGGACTCCAGTTCAACTTCGGCAATAATCAACCCATGGTTTTTACCGGCAAAAACATCAACCTCCCAGAGCATTCCAGCATGGTCGATGTAGTAGCGGGTCTTTTCGATGATCCGGCTTTCACACAAAGCCAGCATGGCTTCGGCATCGGCAACCGGGATTTCATATTCGTATTCCGGCCGGGAAATCCCAATGGTTGCCCCTTTTACCGTCAGGTAGGCCTTGGCGCCAATGACCCGCACGCGAACCGTCTTGGTTCGGTTGGCCACGAGATAGCCCTGTTTGCAAACAAGGCCCGTTCCAGCCGAGCTGCGCCAAGAATCGTCTTTGATCAAATATTTATGTTCAATCTCAATACCCATGGCTATTGCTCGCACTCCTCAAATACCTGAGTGAGTAAATCGCTGCTTGGAACCATTTCCTCCTTAAGCATCTCGAACAGCAACTGTGCGATTGGGCCCGGCGCCCCATTGCCAACCTGACTCCCGTCAAACGCGACGACGGGGGTGATGTTCAACGTGGTTCCATAAATATGGATTTCCGCAGCGGCGCGAGCCATCTCAAGGGTGATGGGCCGGAATTCGGCAAGTGCCAGCTTCCGCCCCTTCACGAGCTGCTGTGAAAACTCCATCGCCCTTTTTGCGGTGGTTCCGGCCAAAATTCGATCGGGCGGCGGCATGAACAATTCCTTGCCGCGCGTCACGATGCCGACGTTCTCCGTGGCGCCTTCGGCCAAGCACCGGTTTTCGTCGAGTGAAACGGTAAAATCGACGCCCATGTCGACGGCCTCTTTTTTCATGAGCACGTTGGGCAGATAATTACAGCTTTTGACCCGGGCAAAGACGCCGGGCTTGATCGGAATCTTGCTCACGCCCAGACTAACCCCTTCGGGCAGCTGGTCGATTCCGGCGCGCTTTAGCTCATAGGCCACAATATAGATCTCGGGGCCACTGCACTCGTACGGATTGATGCCCATGGTGCCCGGACCGCGCGAGAGCAGCAATCGAACCAGCGTATCCCGTCGGCCTCCGGCCCGAACGGTCTGCACAATGATATCGGCAATCTCTTCGAGTGGAGCGGGGATGACGATGCCCAGCTGTGCGCACGATCGCTCCAACCGCTCCAGGTGCGCCGGAAGGTTATAGATGTTGCCGCCGATACTCTTGAACGATTCAAAAACCCCGTCGCCGCGATGCACCATGTGATCGTCGACCGGCACGTTCATCAGGGCTTGGTCCGTTACGATGCAGTCCGTTACCGATGAATACATTGCGTACAGCTGGCGGTCGGATTTCGGCAGATGCAGTCCGTTACCGATGAATACATTGCGTACAGCTGGCGGTCGGATTTCGGCAATCGCTCCAACCATTCCGCGCGTCCGACTACTGGTTTTTCCGTCTTATTAGACATCTCGACTCCTGTTTAAAATCACGGCTACTATCTGCAAAATATATAGGAATTGGAATTTTTTTCTCCCGCGACTCATGCCATATTTAACCCTCTGTTTATTTATCAAGGAGACGACGCATGAAGGATATCATCAAAAAGCGTGTATTGGTTACCGGCGGCGCCGGATTTCTGGGCTCGTTCCTGTGCGAGCGGCTTCTTTCGGAAGGATGCGATGTCATCTGCCTGGACAATTTTTTCACGGGTCGCAAAGCCAATATTGCCCACTTGATGGACAACCCCTACTTCGAGCTGATGCGCCATGATGTAACGTTCCCGTTCTATGTTGAAGTGGATGAAATCTACAACCTCGCCTGCCCCGCGTCGCCCGTCCACTACCAGTTTGATCCCGTCCAAACCACCAAAACCAGCGTCCATGGCGCCATCAATGTCCTGGGGCTGGCCAAGCGGGTGAAGGCCAAGGTCTTTCAGGCGTCCACGTCCGAAGTCTATGGCGATCCCGATCCCTCGGTTCATCCCCAGCCCGAAAGCTACTGGGGCAACGTCAACCCCATCGGCATACGCTCCTGCTACGACGAAGGCAAGCGCTGCGCGGAAACCCTGTTCTTCGATTATTGGCGGCAGCACAACCTGCGCATCAAGGTAGTGCGTATTTTCAACACCTACGGTCCGCGCATGCACCCGCAGGATGGCCGCGTGGTTTCCAACTTCATCATGCAGGCCCTCAAGGGCGAGGACATCACCATTTACGGCGACGGAAAACAGTCGCGCTCCTTCTGCTATGTCTCGGACCTGATCGAGGGCTGGATTCGTCTCATGGCCTCCCCCGACGAGGTTACCGGCCCGATCAACATCGGAAACCCCGGCGAATTTACCATGATTGAGCTGGCGGAAAATGTGATCGACCTGACCGGGTCCACATCGAAATTGACCTTTGAACCGTTGCCGTCCGACGACCCGAGGCAGCGTCAACCGGATATCACGCTGGCCAAGGAAAAGCTTGGATGGGAACCGACCGTCCCGTTGCGGGAAGGTTTGGCGAAGACCATCGAATATTTCGATACGCTGCTCAAGCAAAGCGAATAATTCGCGACACGTGAGGCGGGAGTTCTTTTCACATTCCCATCCGCTTAAACAGCATCTCGGGAATATGCTTAATCGCCAGCATGATCCAGCGCCACATCCAGAGGGTGTAGATCACATTGCGCTTCTTTTCCATGCCGCGGAATACCGCGGCGGCCACTTGTTCGGGCGCCGCGGTCAGCGCGGCGGGTAAATCCAGGCTCTCCGTCATTTTAGTCCGGCAGAACCCGGGCTTTACGGTCATCACGTGAATCCCCGTTTTAGCTAACCGGTTCCGCAGGCCGGAAAGGAAGGCGCTAAAGCCGGCTTTAGCACTGCCATAGATATAGTTGCTTTGCCGGCCCCGGTCGCCCGCCACCGAGCTAATACCAATGATGGTGCCGTTGCCGCGCTCCTCAAAGCTTGAAGCAACGATGCCCAGAATCGAAACCGCACCGGTATAATTGACGTCGATGGTCTTACGAGCCTCCGCGAAGTCGGCACGCGCGACGGTTTGATCGCCCATGTACCCGAAAACGCAAACGACCGCATCGGGTTTCGGCGTCAACGCTTCGTAGAAATCCGGGTGAGACGAATAGTCCACGGCATCGAATTCCGCCGTTTGGATCTCTGCTTTTGAACGAATGCGCAGATCACTGGCAAGGGGTTCCAATAATTCCATATTCCGCGCCGCCAGCGTGAGGCTCCAGCCTTCCGCAACATATTTTTTGGCAATGGCCTGGGCCAGGTCCGAGGTGGCCCCGAGAATCAACACATTCTTCATTCGTTCCCCTAAATTTTATTTAAACCACGAAATACACTAAATACACGAAAGTTAGTTGGCAATACGTTCA
>Ga0208879_1000121_pt1 | contig 81286 bp, 80 predicted proteins | sample Knorr_S15_td_Bot_FD_185605 | JGI IMG/M metagenome (GOLD analysis project Ga0208879, IMG submission 185605) | Marine microbial communities from Southern Atlantic Ocean transect - Knorr_S15_td_Bottom_ad_5009_LV_A (SPAdes) (version 2) | ecosystem: Environmental > Aquatic > Marine > Oceanic | place... | reverse complement strand
AATATGCCAAGGCTATGGCTATTTCGCTTTGACTGTTAGCCTCAATTGCGTACGCCAACCGAATTAATGCATGAAAAGCTGAAGCTGCAACACCGGGTATTAGTATAGGCAGTGATTTTCTCAAGACCGCCTGAGTGCCATAAACTTCTAATTCACCTTTGAAGTATTTTAAATAGCTGCTGAACTTTGTAGTGTCACCTAAGTCATCTTCAACACACTCAACCGCAGTGATGCTATCTAAGTTATCTATGCGTTCAAGCTTGTTAATGCTCTCACTAAAAATACTCTCTAATTTACTGCTAGGTGCATTTAAACGATCTAACGCAATCATTACCATCGATATATGTGTAGCTAAGCCTCCCCCGTAAAGAGGATGGTATTTACCGGCTTGTTCAATCAGCAAATCCAAGGTGTTAGATTCTTCCATAAAGCCCCATTAATGCACTACAAAAGCTTAAGCAGCAACCCGTGCTTTAATCACTATTGATGCTTCGTGTGGAGAAGACATCGCCATTTGCGCCCGAAAGCCTAAAATATCAAGCATGTCGAACATTGCATCAATAGTGAACTTTTCTATTTTGCCATTTTTCAATTCAGATACTCTGGATTGTTGAATCCCAAGTCTTTCGGCTGCTTCTTGCTGGGTCCAGCCTTTTTCTTTTATGAAGCTTGTTAGCATTATGGATAAATCCATTTTCATGGCCATCTTGCTAGCAACATCGTCTTTGTGAGTAACGTGAAACGGGCTATCGTAGAATTTTAATGCCATGCTGCACCTCCACATATTGATTACAGCTAAATTATATAATATTTTAGATATATAGCAAGATGTAGTTCGGGAATCCTGTAACGCACCGAAACGTATTTGACCCATTTACTATGAGATAGTAATATTATTTGGTATATATTGGTAATTGAGGGGCTATTACTATGGCAAAAAATACAAGCGTGAGTTTAGGCGGCCATTTTGATGGCTTTATTTCCAATCAACTTGCTCATGGTAGATACGGCTCTGCTTCGGAGGTAGTTCGTGCAGGATTACGCCTGCTTGAAAATGAAGAAGACAAATTAGCTGTATTGCGAAGCATGATCGCCGCTGGAAAAGCTAGTGGCACAGCTGAATATAGCTACGACAGTTTTATGGCAGAACTTGATGAAGAATTTGGTTAATGGGAGCATTTTCATTAACTCGTTTAGCAAAAGCAGATTTGCGAAATATTGCGGGTTACACCGAAAGAAAGTGGGGCAGAAAACAGCGGAAATACTATTTTAAAGAAATGGATGGGGCTTTCAAAATCCTCGCAAACGCCCCAGTTTTGGGAGCAATGTGTGACCACATTGATAAAGGCTTGCGCAAACACCCTTTGCAAAGCCATATCATTTACTATGAAATAACCCATAAAACATCAATCCAAATAGTGCGAGTTTTGCACAAAAGCATGGATGTTGAAAAAGCTAGTTTTTCCTCTTAACGCCATTCATTGTTTCAAGCGTGAGTAAGATTAAAGCCTGTGGGCTCTCCAACGATTTGATCAACCAAGGCTATTTCCCAATTAAGGTATTGGCGGTTTTCGCGGTCGCATACGCTTTCATCATCAAAATCATAGGCATCTAAGTGTCGATCATCAGGCCGACTTGCCATATTCTCCACACCCAGGGATACGGCATATTCCGCGTCTACCCAGTCCGCAAAACCGCCATTCACATTGGATACAATGTATCCCAGTTGATGCAGGTCTGTGGCAATCAGCCGAGCATAAGGCAAATCATCAGCCATAAGGATTATGTGATTTTGCTTAGGCAAGCGCTTTACGTCTTTTACTAGATTAGCCCAGGTGAGAAAATAGGAACCTTCTGCATGGCCTCTGCGATACGCCACACTAGAGCGCACATCACACATCACTGCCGTACCCTTAGCGATAAGGTGATGGGCTTCCTGAACTGAGATAGCGCCAGCGATTGAATATGCTGTAAAAGCGACCGGCATAAACACCGTGAACTGTCTCGGGGTTTGTGTAGCAATCGGCGTCAGGCGATGGCTCGAAACGCCTGGCACTGATACGGACAGTATTTTTTGCATCGGAATGGATGGAGTAGCTCATCTATTTTTGTCCTTGTGTCGTTTTATTTGCGGCTCTGGGTATTCATGAAATTATATTTTCATGGATTGTTAGTCACAGAGCATGGGGGAGATATTTTTTTAACTCATTGAACATCAATTTCGGCAACAAAATTAAGGACACGCGGAAATGCATTTAAATTGCACTCTAACCATTCAAGGGATAAATTCTGACGTTTAAACGCCTCCCTATGGATTATGGATGCTTTACTTAAGTCCTCTCTTCTCATAATTCGTATTTTCAAAGTCACTCCATAATTTGCCTGAAAACAGTAACGCACGCAGTAGCTTGCCCGAGCCCACGGGGCATTTTAGTGTACTTGTTATGGGATTGATGCTGAGTGGTTGCTGCTAGCGAAACCGGGTTTTGCAATTCACTTTGCTTATGGATGTGGACCATGAACTCTCCTTTGTTCAGTTGTACTGCAGCATCACCAGAACAGATGTGATGTCTTTAGACTACACCCCATTATTCAATGTGGCTACCCATACATATGCCCCACGGGGGTTAACCCTCTTGCTCACTTTGGTGCCGCGTAGGTATCTCTAAAACCAAACGCCTCTGGGGTTGGCCCCTGTTGTTGCAACAAGGTTAATTTCTGTTTGGCTTCTTCCATACTGGGTAAGTGGCCTTGCTTAACCCACCAGAGCACCATGTAGAATTCCATTTTATCAAACCACTCTTTGCGCCTGCGCATGATGCTTTTGTGGGCGTTGTTGTTATACACAAGTCTTTTAGGGCATTAAGGTTGGCCCAAACAGACATGTTGGCGGCTATGTGTGGGTCATCAAAGGCTTGCACGTCCATGGCGTTGTTGCCTGCGCCGGTGAAGCGCCAAACAAAACCTGGTTGCTGTTCGGCAATGGCGTTAACTCGGTCTAGGCTATTTACACAATCTGCGTTGGTGGGGTGGTCTTGGGGTAATTTAAAGCGCACTAAGTTGAGCTGTGCCAGCTGGTAGGTCATTATCTTTAATCTCCTATATTTTAAAGGGTTTTTGCGGCGGCTTGACCTAGCTAACTTTGGTTGCCATTTAGGTCGCATAAACGACACTTTAGGCCTGCTAGAGCATGATTTTAAAGCCTTTGTATGCCAAAATGACGAGCAAATTATCGCACACTTTTTCAGCTTTCTACTCAGCACAAGGTTCTTCCATGAAACTCAACAAAATTCCCGCCACTATTGTCACCGGTTTTCTCGGCAGCGGCAAGACCACCTTATTGTCTAATGTGCTACGTCAGGTCTCTAGCTCTACGAACCCCAAGCGCATTGCGGTTATTGTTAATGAGTTTGGGGAGCTGGATATTGATGCCGATTTATTGCGCAACTGCCCCTTAGATTGCGACGACGAAGGCGAAACCACCGGCGCCCAACAAGGCATTTACGAGTTGGCCAATGGCTGTATTTGTTGCACCGTGGAAGAAGAATTTTTGCCAGTGATGCAAGAGTTGATGAAGCGCCGCGATGACATTGATCATATTCTTATAGAAACCAGTGGCTTGGCACTACCTAAGCCCTTGGTGCAGGCCTTTAACTGGCCCGATATTAAGCAATATTGCACCGTTGATGCGGTAATCACCGTAATTGATGGCCCCGCCGTGGCCGCTGGCCGCTTTGCCCATGACGCCGAACAGGTACAAGCCCAGCGTTTGGCAGACGACAGCCTCAACCACGACCCAGACTTGGCCGAGCTGCTAGACGACCAGCTTAGTGCTGCAGATTTGGTGATTGTTTCTAAAAGTGACTTACTCTCAGACGAAGAGCGCGCCAAGGTGGAGAAGGTTGTTGCTGCCAAGGTGTCTAACTCGGTTAAAACCGCCTACATTGGCCAAAATGAAGACGGCACCAGTAGTGTGTCTTTAGAATTGGTGTTGGGCTTAGAAGCCGCTGCCGAAGACCGCATAGAAGCAGTGCACACTCACCACGACCATCACCATTCCCATGGCGAGCACCATGAACACGCCCACGACCGCTTTGATTCTTGTGTGATTCACCTAGGTGAAGTGGATGGCGAGCGTTTGCAAAGCGCCTTGCAAGAGCTGCTGTCTAGCCAACAAATTTACCGTGCTAAAGGCTTTGCTGCCTTACCTGGCAAGCCCATGCGCCAAGTGTTACAGGCTGTAGGCCAACGTTTGGAAAGCCACTTTGATCGCCTGTGGAATGCAGACGAAGAGCGCCGTACTTCTTTGGTGATGATTGGCAAACACTTGCATGCCGATGAGCTAACTGCAGCTCTTAAAGTGGCTGAGGTTTAACCCCAAACCATGCATTTGCTTGCGGCCCAGCCCGGTGGCTTCGTAGAAGAAGAGGGCATTATCGACCTAAACCAAGATCCTGCCGTTATGGTGATCTTGGCCGCCGCTGATACCAGCCTTGCCATGTTGGCCACTGCTGCAGAGCAGCTGGGCGATGAGTTGCCGAGCCTGCGCCTTGCCAACTGGAGCCACCTGCTTAAACCCGCAGCCTTTGACCTGTACGAGCACAAGGTGTTGGATCAGGCCCAGCTGGTGGTGGTGTCTTTGTTAGGCGGCGAGAGCTATTGGCATTATGGTTTTGAACGCCTGCAAGCATGGCAAAAAGCCAAACCTGGGCGCCAGCTAGTATTAGTGCCCGGCGACGATGCCGAAGACCCGGCCCTCACCTTGGCCAGCTCTTGTGCTGCCCAAAGTTGCCAGCAAGTGTGGCAATACCTACGCCAAGGCGGCGTGGGTAATGGCATTAATTTGCTGCGCTTCTTACACCAGGAGCTTCTGCAAGAGCTGCATCAAAAGCTAAAGCAAGATGGGTTGTTTGAAAGTGCGCCCATCTGCAAGCCACCCGCAGAGCTGCCCCAAGCCTTAATTTATCAGCCCGGCATAGCTCAGGCCAGCTTGGCCGATTGGCGTAAAAGCACTAGTGATAAGGGTTTAGAGCAGGCACCTGTGGTTACCTTGCTGTTTTACCGCAGCCATTTGCAAAGTGGCAACACGCGCATGTTCGACGGTCTTATAGAGGCCCTTATCGCTCAAGGCCTTAACCCCATTGCCTTGGCCATTACTTCATTAAAAGACGCCCAAGCCTTGGCTTTGGTAAACCATACCATCAAGCAAACCAACACCAAGTTGGTGTTAAGTAGCCTAGGTTTTTCCAGCAATAAAGTGGATGCCCCCAGCCTAAGTTCATCACCCACTCAGTTTAGTTTGCCTATTGAGGGCAATATTCCGGTGCTGCAACTGGTGTTGTCTTCCACCACTCAGGAAGCATGGCGCGAGCACAAGCAAGGTCTGCGTTCACGCGACATTGCTATGCAAGTGGTGCTGCCCGAAATGGATGGCCATGTGCTCACCCGGGCCATTAGCTTTAAATCTATGGGTTATTACAGCGAACGCTGCCAAATTGACCTAGTGGGTTATGAAATTGAAGCCGAAAGAGCTCTGTTTGTGGCGCGTTTGGCCGCTGCCTATTGCCAATTAGGCCAAAAAGCCAATGCCGACAAGCGCATTGCCCTAATACTAGCCAACTACCCCACCAAAGATGGCCGCATTGGCAATGGTGTGGGTTTAGACACGCCTCAGTCGGCCATTAATGTGCTGCAGGCCATGCAAGACGCAGGCTACCCCATTGATAAGGTGCCCGAAAACGGCAATGCGCTTATTGAGGCCTTGATGGAGTCGGTGACCAACAACCCCAACACCTTGCACCATTTGCCTTGCTGGCAGAGTTTAGATGTCAGCCAATACCTAGAGCATTTTCGTAAGCTGCCCAAAGCCAACCAAGAGGCCGTTTTACAACGCTGGGGCGCGCCAGAGCAAGACCCTAAGTATAGACAAGAGCAAGGAAAGGGCCGCATTATGTTGGCCGGCCTGCGTTTAGGCGAAACCTTTGTGGGTATTCAGCCAGCGCGGGGTTATAACCTCGACTTAACTGCCAATTATCACGACCCAGACCTAGTGCCGCCCCACAGTTACCTAGCCTTCTACTTTTGGCTACGCAACGTGTATCAGGTAGACGCCATTATTCACCTGGGCAAGCACGGCAACCTAGAATGGCTGCCAGGCAAAGGCGTGGCCCTTAGTGACGAGTGCTGGCCCGATGTGGCCCTTGGGCCCATGCCGCATTTTTACCCGTTTATTGTCAATGATCCAGGCGAAGGAGCCCAGGCCAAGCGCCGGGCCCAAGCGGTAATTATTGATCATCTAATGCCACCCATGGCGCGGGCAGAAATCTACGGCGAACTGGCCGATCTAGAAAACTTGGTGGACGAGCTGTACCAAGCCACGGGTTTGGACACGGGCAGAGAACAATGGCTGCGCGAGCAAATTGTGGCTACCTTGGCCAGCAGCCACCTAAAGGAAGAGTTAGGCCTAAGCCCTAACGCCTGTGAAAATGACATGCTGGCCCAGCTAGACACCTATTTGTGTGACATTAAAGAAGCCCAAATTCGTAACGGTTTACACATTTTAGGCGAGCTACCCAAGCACCAAGAACTGAGCGAAACCATGGTTGCCTTGTTGCGTTTACCGCGCGGCGAAGCCGATGAAGAACGGGGCATATTGCATAGCCTAGCCTTGGATCTTGGGCTGCTAGATTACGACCCTTTGGCAAGCCAAGCCACACCCTGGCAAGGCACACAACCGGCATTGTTGACACAGCAAAGCGACAGCCCTTGGCGCACCAGCATGGACACCCGGGAACGGCTTGAGCTGCTGGCTTTAAGCTTGGTTAATGAGCACTTACTATGCACCAAACCTACTGATTTAAGCGTTATAAATGATTCCTTACCTCGCACACGGGCATTATTGAGCTACGCCAAAGACACCATTTTAACGGCTTTGGAAGAAAGTGTGGAGCGCGAAACCCAAGCATTAATTGACGGTTTGGCAGGCCAAGCCATTGAACCCGGCCCCAGTGGCGCGCCTACTCGAGGCCGCCTAGACACCTTGCCTACGGGGCGTAATTTCTTCTCTTTAGACAACCGCAGTGTGCCGTCTGCTGCTGCCTGGGCCTTAGGCCAAAAGTCGGCCCAAGCGCTGATTGAAAGGCACCTGCAAGAGCACGGTGACTATCCCCGACAATTAGGTTTGTCGGTATGGGGCACGGCCACCATGCGCACCGGCGGTGACGACATTGCCCAGGCTTTTGCCTTAATGGGCGTTAAGCCTATTTGGGCGGCTGGCTCACAAAGAGTGACCGACTTTGAGGTTATTCCCGCCATGCAATTAGGCCGCCCCCGGGTGGATGTTACCCTGCGGGTGTCGGGCTTTTTTCGCGATGCCTTCCCTAATGTAATGAAACTCTACGATGCCGCGGTGCAAGCCATTGCCGCCTATGATGACCCGGGTGATGGCAACAGCATTCGCTTGCACATTGAACAACGCCAAGCCGAATTAGAAGCCCAGGGCATGGGCCCTGAAGAAGCATATCGCCAAGCCAGTTATCGGGTGTATGGCAGTAAACCCGGTGCCTATGGCGCGGGGCTGCAAGGCTTAATAGACGAGCGTTGCTGGGGTGAAAGAGCCGATTTAGCCGAGGCCTACCTCAATTGGGGTGGCTATGCTTATGGTTATCAGCTTGGCGGTGATCAACAAGAAACTCAGCAAATCAGTGATGGCGTGCCTGCTCACGCCAGCTTTAAGCATCGCTTAAGCCAGCTAGAAGCGGTGGTGCAAAACCAAGACAACCGCGAGCATGATATATTAGATTCCGACGATTATTACCAATTCCAAGGCGGCATGACCAATGCCGTAACCAGCTATAGTGGCAAGGCCCCGGCGGTGTACCACAGCGACCACAGCAACCCCAGCGCACCCAAAATACGCACCTTAAGTGAAGAGTTAAACCGGGTGTTGCGCTCCCGCGTGCTTAACCCCAAGTGGATTGGCGCCATGCGGCGCCATGGTTACAAAGGCGCCTTTGAAATGGCTGCCAGTGTGGATTATTTGTTTGCCTACGACGCCACCACCGATTTAATTGCCGACTATCAATATCAACAAGTGAGCGACGCTCTCATTTTTGACCCAGAAAACCAGCAATTTATGCGTGACAACAACCCTGCCGCCCTAGAAGAAATGACCGAGCGCATGCTCGAAGCCTGCCAACGCGGCATGTGGCAAGAGCCAGGCGAACATCAGCAGGCACTGCAAAACTTATTGCTCGACCTAGACATGCAACAGGAAAACGCCTCATGAGTGAGCTTAAGCCTAAATTAACCTTAATGGTACAGGGCACCACCTCCGATGCAGGCAAAAGCATTTTGGTGACCGCCCTATGCCGTATTTTGGCCCGCAAAGGCATTAAAGTAGCGCCTTTTAAGAGCCAAAACATGGCCCTTAATAGCGCCGTTACTGCCGACGGTGGTGAAATTGGCCGCGCTCAAGCAGTGCAAGCCGAAGCCTGCTTTTTAGCCCCCGATGTACGCATGAACCCCATTTTGCTCAAGCCCAATAGCGATTTAGGTTCGCAAGTCATTGTGCGGGGCAAGGCCATTGGCAATATGAAGGCGGTGGAATACCACTTACACAAACCCAAGTTGCTGCAAGAGGTGGTGGCAGCGCACCGCGAACTGCTAGAAGAATTTGATGTAATTATGGTGGAGGGCGCAGGCAGCCCAGCAGAAATTAACCTACGCGAGCACGACCTGGCCAACATGGGTTTTGCCGAAGCCGTGGATTGCCCAGTAATTATTGTGGCCGACATAGACAGGGGTGGCGTATTTGCCCACTTGTTTGGCACCTATGCCTTGCTTAGCCCCAGCGAACAAGCCCGCACCCAAGGCTTTATTATTAACCGCTTCCGTGGCGACCCAGCCCTGTTGCAAGGCGGGCTAGATTGGCTAGAACAAAAAACCGGCAAACCGGTATTAGCGGTATTGCCCTACCTGCACAATTTACACATTGAAGCCGAAGACTCTTTAGCCATCAACCAGCTAGATCAAAACCACTCAGATCAGGCCTTTAAGGTAGTGGTGCCTATTTATCCCAGAGCCAGCAACCACACCGACTTTGACGCCCTAAGAATGCATCCGCAGGTAGATTGCCAGCTGCTTAGAGACACGCGCCAATTTAACGGTGCCGACCTAATTATTCTACCCGGCAGCAAAAACACCCGTGGCGATTTAGCCTGGCTCAAGCAAGAAGGGTGGGACCGTATACTTCAACGCCACCTGCGTTTAGGCGGCAAGGTGATTGGCATTTGTGGTGGTTACCAAATGTTAGGCCAAGCCATACACGACCCCGAAGGCAGCGAGTCTAGCCCCGGCACCAGCCAAGGTTTAGGCCACCTGGCCATAGAAACCTTGTTGCAAGGCGAAAAGCAGCTGCGCAATGTGCAGGGCACATGGCATGCGCCAGATGGAGACATTGCTGTCACTGGCTATGAAATTCATGTGGGTCAAACCACCGGCAGTGATTTAGCCAGGCCTTTGATGCAACTCAACACCGGACCAGATGGTGCGCGCAACGCCGACAACACGGTGCTAGGCAGCTATGTGCACGGCTTATTTGATGAACCCAAACTGCTGGATGAGCTGCTGCATTGGGCGGGCCTTGAACAAACGCAGCCGTTTGATTACCCCGCCCTAAGGGCGGCGCAAATAGAGCGTTTGGCCGATGCCGTAGAAGCCGAATTGCCCCTAGAAAAGATTTTTGAGCTGATGCAAAGCAAAATACCTGCCAAGCCAACAAAGATGCAAGCATGAGCCTTTTACTGGCCATAGTATTGGCTTTGGGGCTGGATTACTGGCTTGGCGAACCCAAGCGCTTACACCCCTTAGTGGGTTTTGGCGCCTTTGCCGATGGCTTGGAGAAGTGGTTAAACTCGAAAAATGGATTGCTTCGCTACGCTCGCAAAGACGGGGCGGGGAAGGCTCGCAAAGACGAGGCGGGAAGGGCTCGCAATGACGAGGAGGGCGCTCCGTGGAGCCTCTTACAGCTTAAAGGTGCATTGGCATTGCTCATTGCCGTTGGCCCCCTTGGTTTTATTGCCTACAGCCTTGAGGCCAGCCTAGCCCCAAGCTCGGTGTTATCCACCCTCTTTGCGGGCGTGGTTTTGTACCTTGCCATTGGCTGGCGCAGTTTAATACAACACGCCAAGGCCATCTCCATACCTTTAGCCGCGGGCGATTTACCCACTGCCCGCGAGGCGGTTGGCCACATAGTAAGCCGCGACACCCACAACCTTAACGAAAGCGAAATCGCTAAAGCGGCAGCTGAATCGGTGTTAGAAAATGGTGCCGATGCCATTTTTGCAGCCTTGTTTTGGTTTGCCGTAGCCGGCGTGCCCGGGGTGGTTATCTACCGCCTAAGCAACACCTTAGATGCCATGTGGGGCTATAAAAACCAACGCTTTTTACAGTTTGGCTGGGCTGCAGCGCGCTTTGATGACCTGCTTAACTTTATTCCTGCGCGCCTCACGGCTTTGGCCTACACCTTGTGTGGTGCTCGTACCGGCAATAGCAGCAACGCATGGCGCAGCTGGCGTGAGCAAGCAGGCACTTGGAAAAGCCCTAATGCAGGCCCGGTGATGGCCGCTGGTGCTGGTGCCATTGGGGTCGAATTGGGTGGCGCAGCGCAATACCAGGGCCAAAACCAAGAGCGTCCAAGCTTAGGTGCGGGTGTTTCGCCCACTGCGCAAAGCATAAATGATGCCTGTGTTTTAGTTAACCATAGCCTAGCCTTATGGCTGGCGGCCATGGTGTTGTTGGCTTGGTTAGGCCTGATCTCATGAGCCAATTATTTCACGGTGGCGATTTGCAAGCGGCAAGCAAGCTTTATGGCCACGCAGCTGATGACTGGCTAGACCTTTCCACCGGCATTAACCCCAGCAGTTACCCTGCACCCGCCATCGATGCAAAGGTGTGGCAACAACTGCCCTACCTGCAACCAGGCTTAATAGCCGCCGCCCACAGCTATTATGGCGCCCATGATTGTGTGCCCAGTAGCGGCAGCCAACCCATCATAGAACTCTTGCCCCAAGTGCTACGCCAGCTGGGCAATAACCAAGCGGCCTGGCTTGCCGATGTGGGTTATCAAGAACATCGCCATGGGTGGGCCCAATGTGGCCCAGTACAAACCTATGATGGCCTTAGCCACAGTAATGCTGTGCAGCAAATTAATACTGCTCTAACTCAGGGCGAGATAGGCCACCTGATCATTATTAATCCAAACAACCCCACTGGGGTGTTGTTTGCGGTAGCGCAACTGCAGCAATGGGCTTCTCAATTAGCCGCTAAGGATGGTTTTTTGGTGGTAGATGAAGCCTTTATTGATACCCAACCCAACGCCAGTTTACTCAACCACAAGCTAGCCGCCAATGTGATTGTATTGCGCTCTGTGGGCAAGTTTTTTGGCCTAGCGGGTATGCGCTTGGGCTTTACCTTTGCCTCGGCTAAGGTGCTAGCAAGCCTAAGCAAACAAGTAGGCCCTTGGTCTGTTAATGGGCCCGCACAAACGGTGGCCATTGCCGCTCTTAATGACCAAGCCTGGCAAGCGCAAATGCGCCAACAGCTAGCCCAACAGGCAGCAAAGCAGTTGGCCCTGTGGCATGATCCCCTGCAGCAGCTGGGTGCATCTGTGGCCGCCCAGCACGAATTATTTCGCAGCTTTGCTATGTCCCCAAGCTTAGCCCAACAACTGCACCAAAGCGCCGCACAAGATGGCATTTTATTACGCCTTGTGGATATCAACTCAAGCATGAGTTTGTTACGCTTTGGCAATATTGACTTTAACCATGCCAGCGCAATCGCTCGCTGCCAAACATGGCTGCACTCATTGCCAACACAGGTAACTGCATGACCTATTTCCCCTTATTTCATAATAGCCAGCAACTCAAAGCTCTTATAGTAGGTGGTGGCGCTATTGCCAAGCGCCGCGCCAAGTCATTGTTAGAGGCCGGTGTGGCCTGTGATTTATTGGCCACCTCGGTAAGTGAAGAAGTGACTAGTTTGATTGAAGAGGCCGGTGGCACAATAACCATTGATGCCTACACAGACGATGACATTATGCAGGGCTATAACCTAGTTTTAGCGCTTACCGATGACCGCGCCGTTAACCAAGAAATTGCCCAACACGCCAAGGCCATGGGCTTAATGGTGAATGTGGCCGACGCCCCAGATGATGGCAACGTTATTTTTGCCGCCACTATTGACCGAGCCCCGCTCACCATTGCCATCAACAATGGCGGTGCTTCACCCGTATTATCGAGCATTTTGCGCCAGCAGTTAGAGCAATTTGTGCCCAAGGCCTACGGCCAATTGGCAACTCTTGTAGGACGTTATCGCCAGCCAGTAAAAGATGCCCTGCCCAGCACTGCAGACCGTTCCACCTTTTGGCATGACGTGTTGCAAGGCGCCGTGGCCGAAGCGGTTTTTTCTGGCAAACACGACGAAGCCGAAGCGCTGCTAAAAAACGCCCTAGCGTCGGCCGACAAGGTAAGCGCCCAAGGCGAAGTTTATTTAATTGGTGCCGGCCCTGGCGACCCAGACCTATTGACCTTAAGAGCCTTTCGCTTGCTGCAACGCGCCGACGTAGTCTTGTATGACGCCTTAGTATCTGATGGGGTGATGGACTTGGTGCCAGAGCATATTGAGCGAGTTTATGTGGGCAAGCGCCGAGCCGATCACAGCGTGCCACAAACAGGCATCAACCAATTATTGGTAGACTATGCCAAGCAAGGCAAACGAGTGGCCCGCCTAAAGGGCGGCGATCCGTTTATTTTTGGCCGTGGTGGCGAAGAAATCGAGACCCTGGCACAGCAACAAGTGCCGTTTCAGGTGGTGCCGGGCATTACCGCCGCCAGTGGTTGTTCGGCCTATGCGGGCATTCCTCTCACCCATAGAGACTATGCTCAGTCGGTGCGTTTTGTTACCGGTCAATTACGCGATGGCACGGTTAACCTAGCCTGGCCAGAGCTAGTGGTAGAAGGCCAAACCTTGGTGTTTTATATGGGCCTTAAAAGTTTGCCGCAAATCTGTGAGCAACTGATAGCCCACGGCATGGATGCGCAGATGCCCGTGGCTTTGATCGAAAAAGGCACCACCCAAGATCAGCGTGTGCTGGTGTCCGACCTAACCGGCCTGCCCGCCATGATCGAAGCGGCGCAGGTGATGTCGCCTTCGCTATTTGTAGTGGGACGGGTGGTTAGCTTGCATGATAAGCTGGCATGGTTCACTTCTCAACGTCACTAGTCATATGCCCATAGCAGGATGCTAGCATGCCCACCTCACATCAACTTTTAGCCATTTTTGTAGCCCTAATTTGGGGCACCAACTTTGTCTTTATCGAACTTGGCCTAAACGATTTACCACCGTTTTTATTTGCTAGCCTACGCTTTACCTTTGCCGCCTTACCTTTGGTGTTTTTTCTGCCCAAACCAAAAGTACTTTGGCGTTACCTAATGGCCTACGGGTTTTTTATAGGCTTTGGCCAATTTGGCCTACTATTCTGGGTGATGGGTAGCCACATATCGCCGGGGCTAGCATCCCTAGTCATTCAACTACAAGCGGTGTTTACCATTGTTTTGGCTATGCTGTTATTTAACGAAACAGTACGCCTACAACAGATGCTGGCGTTATTGGTTTCTTTTGCGGGCATTGGCCTCATTGCCATGCAAGGCAATACTGATGCAACACTCATTGGCTTAGGCGTTATTTTAATTGCTGCTTTAAGCTGGGCCGCGGGTAATATCGTTGCCAAGCAAGCTGGCAAAGTGAACATTATTGCTTTTTTGGCCTGGTCGTCGCTATTTGCCCTGCCGCCGTTGGCCCTTATGTCCTATTTTTACGAAGGCCCTGAACTTATTAACCGCAGCATTGTGTCTGCCAGCTGGCAAGCTTGGGCCATTGTGCTATGGCAAACTGTGGGCAACACCTTGATTGGCTATGGCCTATGGAATATGCTGCTACAGCGCTACCCAGCAGCCATGGTAACCCCGTGGGCGCTCTTGGTGCCTGTATTTGGCATGACGGCATCAAGCTTAGTATTGGGTGAAGCCATGCCTTGGTGGAAGTGGCTTGCCGGCCTGTTAATTATCTCCGGCCTAATACTCAACTTGCGCGCTACGCAACGCCAAAAGCCCTAATAAAGAGCCCATAAATGACGTTTCTCCCCCGCCGTGTGCAATATTTACTCGCCTTAACCCTAGCCTTGTGGTGTATGCAGGGCCTGTTTCGGCTGTTGTTTTGGGGCTTAATTTCCGATCTACCTATAGCCGCAGAAAGCCATCTGCTCAAAGCCTTTTGGGTAGGTTTGCGGTTTGATTTAAGGGTCTCGCTACTAGCTGCATTAGCCACTTTGCCTTGGTTACTCTTGCCCCGCTTTAGCGCCGTCAATTTCCCCCTGTTGCGACGTTGGCTGGCTTATTGGTTTGGGTTCTTGTTACTCGGTATGCTCACGGTGTACGTGGTTGACGCCGGCCATTACCTGTATTTGAGCAAACGTATTGATGCCTCAATCATCCGCTTTGGCAGTGACATTGCCATTTCTGGCACCATGGTTTGGCAGTCCTACCCGGTAGTACAAATTGTTCTTGGTGTAAGTGTAATTTGGGGCTTGGGTTACTGGCTGCACCAACGCTTTTTGCTGCCGTTGTTGCAACAAGAACAAGACTCACGCCGTTGGTACATTAACAGCATCCACGTTATTGTTATTGGCGCGTTGTTTTTGCTTATTCTGTTGGGCCGCTGGTCGTTAGTGCCCCTGCGCTGGAACCACGCTTTTTTTAATGGTAATGCCCAAGTTGCCGCGCTTGGCCTTAACCCCTTTGTATGGCTCTACGACACGGCCCGTTTTAGCACCAAAGCGGCCAACACAGACGACCTAAAACCCCACTTTGCTACATTATCTCGCTTGCTCGGCGCCAACTTTCCTAACCCATCTGGGCCCGCCCTAGACCGCTGGGTAACACCCACCAGCCCCGTAGTAGATGCGCAACAAACGCCACCTAACGTGGTAATTGTGTTTATGGAAAGCCTAGGGGCAAGTCACATAGGCGCTTACGGTAATCGCCTTAACCCCACCCCCAACCTTGATGCCCTCATTCAAGCCTCACGCTGGTATCCAAACTTTAATGTGCCCGCACGCTCTACGGCTAAAAGTGTGTTCACCTCCATTACCGGTATTCCAGACGTGTCGGCCATCAAAACCGCCACCCGCAACCCCTACATTACCCACCAGCGCTCGGTTATTAACGCCTTGGCGCAATATGAAAAACATTATATGCTGGGCGGTAGCGCGGGTTGGGCCAACATGAGCGCCCTCATCAATAACAGCATTCAAGGCGTCACTTTATACGAAGAGAAGTACTGGAACTCTCCCATTGTAGACGTGTGGGGTATTTCGGACTATTCGCTAATTAAAGAAGCGGGTGCCATTTTAAGCAACGCTAAACAACCTTTCCTAGGTTATATTCAAACCGCGGCCAACCACGAACCTTACACCATTGCCGATGACCAAAATGGCTTTGAAGAACAAGTGCGTGGCGATGATGAGCTCAAGCAAAACGGCTTTAGCAGCCTAGAACAGTTCAACGCCGTACGCTTGTTAGACCACAACATAGGCTTGATGCTAGCCCAGTTTAAGAACCAAGGTTTATACGACAATACTATTTTCGTGCTCTTCTCAGACCACCAAGCCAGCTCGGTTGAAGTTGGCCATTTGCCGGGTTACATTTTTGACTTTGGCATGGGCGAGTTGCCGGTGCCCTTGATTATTCATAACCCAAGTTTGATTAAGCCCGAGGTAGACAATACCTTTGGCAGCTTACCGGATTTGTTGCCTACCATTGCTGGCTTATTTCCTGCACCCTATCTCAATACCACCTTGGGTCGAGATCTTGCCTGGGCCAAAGGCAAGGATTTACCTGCCTATGGTTTCATTCAAGACAGCCGTACCAGCGTGGCCTTTAACGGCAAACAAATTAGCAGGGTGAATCACATCACTGGTGAAGTGGTGAGTGCGGATATAGACGCACAGGGGGTGGCTCATATTAGCCAGCAACCCAACGCCATGGCCAAGGCAGCAATAGCCTATTATCTTGCTGCGCAGTATTTGCTGAAGGCTAACGTAGCAAAACCAAAGCAGTAGATTGTGTTAGCGAAAGATACGCCTTAATAGAAAAAGTTAAATACCATAACGCTGCCCAGCCCCGAGGTGCCAACGCCAATGCTCAGCTGTAAATAGCCGGTAAAGCGCTCGATGCGCTGACTGGAAAGGCTAAAGGGTAAGCTAATGGCGGCCGACAGCAGTGCCATGCCCACAATAGAGCCCACCCCAAATAACAACATATAACCTAAGCCTAACCAAAAATCTTGCGCAGCATTAAGGGTTAACACCACTAATGCCGCAGACCCCGCCATGCCGTGCATAATGCCGATCATTAAGGTACGTACAGGGAAGGGGCTAGTGTGTTTGTGTTGGTGTGCGCTAAGGTCTGTATGGGCCACGTTAGCATGGTGCTGATGAGCATGTAAATGGCGCTTACCATGATGTTGATGGACATGGAAATGCACCCCATTACGGCGCATACGCCAGAGTACATCTAAGCCCAAATACAACAACATAAAGCCCACGGCACACTCAAGTAAAGACGCCATTTGGCCAGGAATAAGTGAGCCTGCCAGCAACGCTATGGTACCAAATACAAAGAGGGTAATGGTGTGGCCTAAACCCCACACGGCACCATGGCGCATGGCCGCCTTTTTGCCTTGTTTTTGGGTGACAATAGAAGCCACTGCGGCAACATGGTCGGCTTCTAGCGCATGGCGTAGACCAATCATAAAACCAACAATGAGCACACTTAATTCCACTTAACTACCTTCTTTGATTAGGGCTTGCAGGCGATACCTAGTTGTATCCACCTGCTGCTGATTATCAGCAATAACAACTTCGCCACCCCAAGACCGCAACCGCTCTTGGGTTTGCTGGCTGCTTTTTTGGCCTTTTGGTTGGCCGCCTTGCTGACCTCTTTGCTGGCCATAGAGGCTACGCCGAAAGCTGTTATAGGTTTGCACCATGTGCGGCGCTTCTGACATGGCAAAAGCATACACAGCAGGTAAGCTAAATTCCAACCCGGCTGGCGTAATGCTTACTGAGCCACCAGCTTTATTAAGCCGCAGCGCTAGGTTATTGGGGGTTTGCAAATAACAGCCAAACACCCATTCCAGCACATAGTCATAAACGTCCTGTATCGGCTCAGCAGACAAACGATTAGGCTTTTATAAAGCGTGTTGCGGCATAACCAGACAAACCGCCTAACGCAATCCAAAACAAACCATTGGCCATTGCCGTAGCAACAATAAACTGAGCTTCTAGCGCGTCTAGTGCCACCACTGCATCGGCATCTGGGTGGGCAAAACCATGGAATTCTGGCTGCGGCGCACCCACAACCCACGGCGTTGCAAACAGCACCACGGCAATCAATTTAGCGTAGCCCGGTAAAAACACCAAACTTATAAAGGCTAATACGCTAGTGATCACGCTCAATACCCACCATGCTTGGCGGCCTTCCAATACGGCGGCCTCCATGCCTGGAATTTCTGGCACTAAGCCCAATGCGGGGATGACAAAGAAGGTGGCGTAGCCCGCCAAACCCCATAAAACACCACGCCCTAAGCTAGTGCTCATGTGAGCCTTATCACGGCCCATAAGCATGCCAACTAACAATAAAATGGCAAACCCAAAGGCGGCCAAAAAGTTGGATAACACAGTAGCTCCAATGCGTTCGAAGCCATCGTTAGGGGCCCAGGTTTCGGTATCATGGGAATGCTCATCGCCGTCCACATGAGCAGCTTCCAGCACGGGCTCCGCCACTTCAAAAACTTCGGCAGCATAAATAATAGGGGATACTTGTAGTGCTTGCACAGCACTCAAAACTAAACCTGCAACCAAGGCTACGCCTAGCGCAGTTAACACCATAGAACGAAACATAATTAAAACCTAATTAAAGCGAGCGTACGTCCTTAGTGGCAAGGAAAGGCAAATGAATGCCGCGTGTCGTGGGCGGCGTTATGGGCAACGTCCATTGGTGCAAAACCAACACCCATTAAAATCACCATACCTAAAATGGCCGCAGCGGCCATTTGCACACTAGTGCGCGCTAAGGTTTTGCTTGGTGCTGCAGAAGTTGCAGCAGAAGTAACTGTAGAAACTGTCATGTCTTTCTCCACGTGCTCACCCGCACGATAAAACTGATGATGAAGGGCATTTACCCAATGTGTAGGCCGGTCTCCGGGCTCATAAGCGTGGCTCATGTACCGTTGCGGGGGCAGCACAGTTCAAAATTTGACTGTTTCCCGTGAAAGCTATATTCGTGTAGCCACCTACAGGGCCTACTTTATGTCAATTTGATGAATTTTTGAAGCGCTAATACGCGTTGTTTAATTCAACATGCGACCCTTGCGGCAAAATTGTTGATAAATAACAGCCAAAAACATTAGCTAGTGGCTTTGTTTGCAGCAAAGCCACCTACTAACACTCGAAATTTCTGTTGCAGCGGTGGTATGATGTCAGCTCATTTTTGCACCTAAACATAGTGAGAAAACAATGACCGCGTTCGGCACCCAATTTGTCCCAGAAATGGCATTAGCCACCTTTGACGGCCAACAATGGAGCACACCCAGTATTGTGCCAAGCGACAGCATTTCTCTACACCCCGGCGCCCACGTGTTGCACTATGCCAGCACCTGTTTTGAAGGCCTCAAGGTTTTCTGCCATGGCGACGGTAGTAAGCATATCTTCCGCATGGATCAAAACATCGCCCGCATGGCGCAAAGCAGCCGCTTGTTGTCTTTACCGGCATTTGAGAAAGACATGCTTGAGGGCATGATCCTAGACATCGTTGGCCGCTACACAGACCAAGTGCCTGCACAGCCAGGCACCATGTACTTACGCCCAACCCACATTGGCACCGAAGCTGCCATTGGTAAAGCTGCAGCACCTTCTACTGAATCCATGCTCTATGTGCTGGCGTCTCCCGTAGGCGACTATTTTGCCGGTGGCGAAGCTACTTTACGCTTGTTGATCGACGAGCAAGGCATGCGCTGCGCACCCCATATGGGCATGGTAAAAAGCGGCGGCAACTATGCCAGCGCCCTGCTAGTGTTAACCAAGGCTCGCGCCGAACACCAAGCAGACCAAGTATTATTCTGCCCTGGTGGCGATGTGCAAGAAACAGCAGCCGCCAACTTTATTTTGATGGATGGTAATGAACTGATCACTAAGCCACTAGACTCCAGCTTTCTGCACGGTGTTACCCGGGCTTCCATTCTTACCTTAGCTGCCGATCTAGGCATGACGGTAAGCGAGCGCAACCTCACGGTAGCCGAATTGATTGAACGCTCGGCCAACCCTGGGGCAGAAGCCGCATTGTCTGGCACCGCGGCAGTGCTAACCCCTGTAGGTACGCTTATCTATAACGGTAAAGAGCATACCGTTGGCACGGGAAAGCCCGGCGTAAAAACAATGCAGCTGCGTAAAGCCTTAAATGACATTCAATTTGGCGAAGCGCAAGACCGCCACGCTTGGCTAACTCGGGTTTAAGGCTGCCTTAGCCCATGCAGACACTAACTTGGTTTGATCTAACTTGGTGTCTGATTCCTTTAGCCATAGGCCTGCTGGCCTTTTGGCATATGCAGGCCAGCCCCAAAGACCTACTTATTGCCAGTGCGCGCATGTTATTGCAGCTCATTGGCGTAGGCTTTGTGCTGGTGGTGCTATTTGACACAGACCATGCTGGCATCACCTTGCTGGTGCTGCTGATCATGGCCTTGATTGCCAGTTGGATTGCCCTGCGGCCTATTCGCAGCGTTAAAGGCACCTTGGGCATTACCCTATTGAGCCTAGGTGTGAGCAGTGGCTTACACTTGCTACTAACCATTGTGCTGGTACTCAAGTTAGACAACTGGCACCAAGTTCAAGTGGTCATTCCCTTGGCCGGTATGTATCTAGCCAACACCATGAACAGCATTAGCCTCGCCTTAGAGCGCTTCTACAGTGCTTTGGGCCAAAACCATGCCCCCAAGAGCGCCGCCCGCGTGGCCTTTAAAGCCGCCATGATTCCACAAATCAACACTTTACTAGCGGTTGGTCTAGTGGCTTTGCCGGGCATGATGACGGGGCAAATATTAGCTGGCGTATCGCCCCTCATCGCCGTGCGTTACCAAATCATGATTATGACTATGCTGCTGGGTGCCAGTAGTTTGGGCGTATTGCTAGCACTGCATTTGTGCCGGGCCAAAGTGGTCGCTCGTCAAAGTTGAGCCAGCGTGTAACTCATTAGTCATGCAAATCTCCATCACTTCTTCAGCTTCCTTCCATAGATCTTCAGCAAGTGTGCAATAGTTCCCCATTGTTGTGGTGTTTAATAGTTGTTATGGCCGATCACACCTAACCGCGCCCAATAATAAGGAACAGCTCATGCAACTTCACTTACTACAACACCCCAATATTGCCCACCAAACCAGGTCCGCAGAATACCTGCAGGTTGAGCTACTGATGCTGTATGGTGAAAGCTGTGATATTGGCCAAGGCAAGCACTACACCAGCCTCACCAAACGTGGCTATAAACGCCTGCTAAAAGACATGCAACATGTGCAGCAACACTTAAAGAGCCTACAAAGCACCTATCTTATTGATGCCGATGGTGGCACTGTAGTAACTGTTGGCCAAAAATACAAAGGCAAACTCAACAAGAGGAGTGCGTATCGTGCAAGCCATTAGTGCCTTTGAACACCGTTGTGTTGCCTACCAAGATCAGCCTAAACTTATCAATGATGGCTCTGCCAGCCATGTATTTCAACAATCCCATGCGGTGGTCTACAAACAGGTAGAATACATGCTGCCGGAACATCCTCCGAGCGTGGAAATGCTGGCCATTATGGTGAAGCAAGTGTGTAGGGGCTCTAAGGCATGCAAATATATATTCAACAAGCTTGAGCACCGCTACGAAACCTTAGTGGGTGATGTTGGCATCTCCACTAAGATCATTTTTTACTATGTTAGCAACACCATCATTTCTCTGTTGGTGTTACGCCGTAGAAATAGCTTATTGTCTAACGATATACTGATCAAAATATTACAGCGTTTTAACTTTAGAGATGCCACCTTAAGGGCCGGCATTGAAGTGCTGGCTGAAGAAGTATTACGCCAATGTTGTATTTCCAGCACTAACAAACAATAATAAATGGCATAGATCTGACGATTTACCCAGAGGAAAGCAAAATGATTATTAAAACTAAACTCGGCCTAGCCATGGCCTTAGCACTCACCAGCAGTAGTAGCTGGGCTGCATTGACAACCACCACTTGTGAAGTCTGGCGCATCACCGACGGCTCGCCCTTAGTCACTAGTGATGGTCGCCCCGTGTTAACCAAACAGTGCAGCAGCAAGCCTGTAACAAGCCTGGCCACCCCAGATGCCAACCAAGACGCCAACCAAGAGCCGAGCACAGACATTGAAGCTGAACCTGAAGCTGAAATAGAAGCACAACCTGAACCTGAACCTGTACTTGTACCTGAACCTGTACTTGTACCTGAACCTGTACTTGTACCTGAACCTGTACTTGTACCTGAACCTGTACTTGTACCTGAACCTGTACTTGTACCTGAAGCTGAACCTGAGCCTGAAGCTGTACTTGTACCTGAAGCTGAACCTGAGCCTGAAGCTGAGCCAGCAATTGAACCAGCAACAGCCACTCAAACAAGCGCTCAAGTAACGGCTCCAGCAAGCGTAAACGAATCAACTGCAGAGGTTTCTGAACAGGCCGAAGTTGAGACTGAAGTAGTGATACAAACCATTGCTCCTGCAGCCATTAAGTATGTGTTCAACAATTATCAATCCACGGTGCTGTTTGACACCGACAAGTACAACCTCAGCGCTGATACCAAGGGTAGCCTGCGGCAACTGGCCATGGCCTCAAACAAAAATGAAATTATTAGGGTTCAACTTTCCGGCCATGCCGATAGCCGTGGTACCCACGCCTACAACATGCACCTTTCAGAGCACCGCATGCTTGCCGTTGCCGAATTTTTAGCTAAATTCAACATACTGCCCACATCGCTGTTCGCTAAGGGTGAAACAGACCCAGTGTTAATTAATAACATCGAAGATTTAAGCTTGAGCCGCAGGGTAAAGATAATCCTTACCACCCGCCAAAAGGTCGCTGCGCAGTAGGCCAATTAGCGCTTCACTCATGGCTTTAAAAGCGTTATCGTTGGGTTTCTAAAAACTAAGTGAACCTCACGGTTCACTGACAGGATGTATCGCCATGAGCGACAATAGTTATGAAACCGGCCGTCTAAACCTACCTTTTGTGGGTTTTTGTACCTTTGGGAAAAGCCCCATTTGCGAAGACTGGGATAACATTAAAGCCGATGTGGCCTTTATGGGTGCGCCCTACGATTGTGGCACCCAATGGCGTTCTGGGGCACGCATGGGGCCACGCTCCATACGTGAAGCCTCAACCTTATTTTCCTTTGGTCATGGGGGTGCATACTCCTATGAAGACGACACCATGTATTTGCAAGGCGTGAAGATGGTGGACATGGGCGACGCGGACATGATTCACACTAATACCGAGCAAAGCCACGCCAATATCGAATATGGTGTGCGCAAGGCCTTGGCTGCAGGGGTTTTACCGGTAGTTGCAGGCGGCGACCATTCCATCAACGCGCCCTGTATTAGGGCCTTTGATGACCAGGGGCCGATCCATATTATCCAGATTGACGCCCACTTAGATTTTGTTGATGAACGTCATGGCGTGCGCTTTGGCCACGGTAACCCCATACGCCGTGCATCAGAAAAAGATTATGTAACCGGCATGACCCAGCTAGGCATACGCAATGTGTCTTCGTCTAACCGCGATGACCATAAAACCGCCGAAAATGCGGGTTCAACCATTCTGTCTGTGCGTGACGTACGCCGCCTAGGGCCAGAAGGCGTATTGGCACTGATTCCTGATGGCGTTAATTACTACATCACCATTGATATAGACGGCTTTGACCCCTCTATTGCCCCAGGTACAGGCACTCCAAGCCATGGCGGCTTCACCTACTATGAAGTGATGGAAATACTGCAAGGTGTCACCAAAAAAGGCGACGTAGTGGGTATTGACCTATGCGAAGTGGCACCCGACTACGATCTGTCCAGCACCACCAGCATTTTAGCCGCTCAAGTATTACTCAATTTGATTGGCTATGTGTTTCATGGGCGCCAACTGCGCAAACAAGAATCCCGTAGCTAAGAACCGGCTAGTTAGCCCCGCATGCGCAATGCTTGCGGGTCAAACAAAGGCTCACTGTAGAGCTTTGCAGGGCGCATTTCGCCGAGAATTTCTATCTCGAAGTTGGCGCCTTCTGCAATCATGTCTATGGGTACAAAACCAAAGGCCACAGACTTTTCAACAAAGTGGGCATAGCCGCCAGAGGTAACGTAGCCTACCACCTGCCCATCTTTCCAGATGGGCTCATCCGACACTACGTCGGCATCCAGCGCATCCACGATAAAGGTGACTAGACGGCGCTGTGGTGGGTTATCTCGCTCGGCCAAAGCCGCGGCTTTACCAATGTAGTCCGCCGCTTTATCGTAACTCATAAAGCGATCCATGCCGGTTTCCAAAGGCGTGTAATCGGGTTTGAATTCGCGCATCCAGGAACCAAAGGATTTTTCTAGGCGTAAGCTCATCATGGCACGCATACCAAAGGGCTTCATGGCGAAGGCTTCGCCTGCGGCAGCCAGAGCATAGTAAAGGCTGATTTGCTGTTCTTTGGGCACATAAATTTCGTAACCCAAATCTCCGGTATAGCTCACCCTTTGCACTAAAGCATCACATTGACCTATCTCCATCCTATGAATAGTCAAAAATGGCAAGGCCTCATTAGACACATCAAAGCGAGTGGTTGCAGCCAGCACATCACGCGCCTTAGGGCCGGCAATTTGAAAGCCAATTAACTCGGTGGAAACGTTGCTTAGCTCCACCCCAGATGCGGGCAAGTGCTCGAGGAACCAGCGCATGTGGTAGGCCTGCATGCCAAACGACGCCGTCACTAAGAAGTGTTCTTCGCTTAAGCAGGACAGGGTGAAGTCTCCAATCAACTTACCCGACTGGCTTAACATGGGGTTTAATGCCAGCTTACCTGGCTGGGGAATACGGCCCGCCATAATGGTGTCTAGCCAGGCCCGTGCGCCTGGCCCTTTAACCCGGTATTTGCCAAAGTTATGCACTTCGTTAATGCCCACACTATTGCGCACGGCGCGGCATTCGCCGCCGATGGCATCAAAGGCATTGGAGCGGCGGAAACTTGGGGTTTCTTCTAAGGGTTCGCCCTCTGGCGCAAAGTAGTTCACATGCTCCATGCCATAGCCTTGGCCAAACACCGCCCGTTGTTGCTGCCAAATGCCATAAGCTGGGGTGGTGTTTAAGGGCCGGCCTACGGGCAGCTCTTCGTTAGGGTAGGAAATACTAAAGCGTTTTTGGTAGTTTTCTCGCACCTTATTGCGGGTATAAGCCGGGGTGCAGTAGTCGCCAAAGCGCGCTACGTCCATGGCAAATACGTCCCGTGAAGGTTCGCCGTAAACCATCCATTCGGCCAGGGTGAGGCCCACGCCACCGCCCTGGCTAAAGCCTGCCATCACGGCGCAGCAAGACCAGTAGTTTTTGAGCCCAGAAATAGGCCCAACCAGTGGGTTACCGTCTGGGGCAAAGGTAAAGGGCCCGTTAACCACATTTTTTATGCCTGCGCTTTCCAAGCAAGGGAAACGTTTAAAGGCAAATTCTAGAGCATCGCCAATGCGGTCGAGTTTGTTGTCTAACAGCTCATGGCCAAAGTCCCACGAGGTGCCATCCACGGCCCAGGGGTCGCAATCTTGCTCGTAAATACCAATCACTAGGCCGCGGCCTTCTTGGCGTAAATAACTCTCGCCCGTGGGGTCCATAATATGCGGCAGTTCCGTATCCCGTTCGTATACTTCGGGCAGGTCATCGGTAACTAGGTATTGGTGTTCCATGGGGTGCAAGGGCAAAAACACACCGGCCATGGCACCCAGCTCTCTGGCCCATAAGCCCGCTGCGTTAACCACATGCTCGGCGTGAATGGTGCCATCTTTGGTGATTACATCCCAGCTACCATCTTGGCGATGGTGCAAGTCTAGCACTGGGTTGCGTAGGTAAATTTCGGCGCCTTGTTTTTGTGCCGCCTTGGCGTAGGCATGGGTGGTACCCGAAGGGTCTAAGTGACCATCCAGTGGATCATACAAACCCCCCAATACACCTTCGGTATTAACAATGGGACTAAGGGCACGTATTTCTTCAGGCGTAATGATTTGCGTATCTAGGCCCATGTGCCGGTGCATGGCACGGGCAGCCTTGAGAAAATCCATGCGCTCAGGGCTGTCTGCCAGGGTAATGCCGCCCACATGGTGCAGACCACAGCTTTGGCCGCTGATCTGCTCTAGCTCTTTGTATAAGTTAATGGTGTAGCCTTGCAAAGCTGCCATATTAGGGTCGGCATTGAGGGTGTGAAAGCCCCCTGCAGCATGCCAGGTTGAACCGGAAGTTAATTCTGAGCGTTCGATGAGCACCACGTCGCGCCAGCCCAACTTAGTGAGGTGATACAAGACCGAGCAACCAACTACACCACCACCAATAACGGCTACTTTTACATGGGATTTCATAATACTTTTTCCTTGGTTATGGTTTTAGCGTTAGCCAAGTACGGTGCCAGAGCTGTTAGGGTTGATGTTTCGATTGCGAGAAAAGATGCTTAAATCGATTGCCCGGCCCGAATATTTAAGCTTAAACACCACCGGCTGCAAATCGTGATCTTGGCCTTGCTCGCAGGCATCAATCAGTTGTTGCATCATGTCACCAACAATGGGGGCATTTTTAAATTGATTGCCACTGGTGCCAATGGCCATATAAAAGCCAGGCACACAGGACTTATCATAAATGGGTGCCCAGTCGGGTGTAACGTCGTAAAGTTCTACCACACCCTTAGCTTGGTTAGGAATAGGCAAGCTCTGAATACGTTGGCCCATGCGCAGGGCTTGCACGCGCCATTGGTCGGTAAAATCTTTGTTGTAATCGTCGGGGTCTACCCAGTCTTTGCTATCACATGCGGGATCTTCGCTACCAATGAGAATATGGTTGCCGGTTTCAGGCCGACAATAAGTATGAATATCGCTGTCGGAGCACACGCAGCCATGTTTTTCAAAGTCGAAACCGGCCGGTGAGGGCACATGAGCAACCTCATGGCGCAAGGCCCGGGTAGTGATTTTCATGTCTTGCTGAGCGTCTACCATGGCATTGATTTTAGATGAATGGGGGCCAGCCGCATTCACTACTACAGGCGCATCTATCTGCTCACCGCTAACAAGGGTGATGCCAACAATACGGCCATCCTCTTGGCGAATGCTTGCGACTTTTGCGTTAAACAGAAATTCGCCACCTTTGGCTTCGGCTGCACGCTGCAAGTTATGGGTGGCCAACTGCGGGTCACTCACATAACCACCTTCGGGCATGTACACACCGCCACCTATTTGTTTGCCATTGGGCTCACCAAAGCCGTCATCCTCTGGGCGTTTTGCGGGGGTATATGATTCAACGTTGAAAATGGGCATACGCGCTACATATTGTTCTGGATTCAGCTCTTCGTAAGGTGCTCCAATGGCATCTAAAATGGCCATGGTGGGGCGTAAATAGTCATTATTTTCGGTTTTAGCCACCAAACAACCCACGGCGTGGTATTGAATATGCCCGCGCTCGTCTTCTGCGTCTAATAACTCACTCCAGTCACTCCAGTAACGGTGGCTTTCATGGGCGATGGCACTGGTTTCAATGGTGGAATAATAGGGCCTGATAATGGCGCAAGAACCACTGGTACTGCCATAACCTGACGCCGGCAGGGCATCAATGTTGAGCGTTTTTTTACCACTGCGGGCCAAGGAAAAGGCAATGGCCGCACCAATAATGCCAGCGCCAATAATCACTACGTCGTACTGTTTGTTCACGTTTGAGCCTCCTTAAAATTATTTACCATGCCCCAGGCGCTGCGCCGCCTTCACTTATACGGCGTTGTACAAAGTCGGTTAGTTCTGCATCTATAGCGGCGTCTAATTTGGGCTCTTCATACTCTTGTAATATTTTTTTCCAAATTTTGTTGGCTCTTTGAGTGGCATCCATGGCCCCCGCGTCACACCAGTTTTCAAAATTCGACCAGTCCGATAAGAGAGGCGTGTAGAAGGCATTTTGATAGCGCGACAAAGTGTGTGGCGAAGCAAAAAAGTGGCTGCCAGGCCCCACTTCAGCAATGGCATCAACACCCAGCGCATCGGCACTGGTGTCCATGGGTTGCATAAAGGCTTGCAGCATCTGAATCATTTCGGCATCAATAATCACTTTTTCAAAGGAAGTGCAAAGGCCGCCTTCAATCCAACCTAAACCGTGCAGAACTAAATTCACCTGGCCCATCATGCAGGCCCATAGAGACATTTGCGACTCATAAGTGGCCTGCGCATCGGGGGCGTTAGAAGCATTGGCGTTGGAGGCCCTTAAGGGAATGTTATATTTACGCGCCAGCTGGCCGGAAACAATGGTGGCCTGACTGTATTCGGGAGTGCCAAATGCAGGCGAGCCAGATTTCATGTCCACGTTAGAGGTGAAGCTGCCATACATGGCGGGCGCCCCCGGCTTAACGCATTGGTGAAAAGCCAGGCCCGCCAAGGCTTCGGCATTTTGCTGCACCAAGGCACCGGCCATGGTGATGGGGGCCATGGCCCCTGCTAGGGTAAAGGGGGTATACACCACCGGCTGATTGTTTTCTGCCATGACCATGGCACCTTCGAGCAGAGCAGAGTCATAAATCAGCGGTGAGTTGGCATTCACCACCGTGTGGATTGAGGGCTGCTTAAGCAAGGTGGCTTGATCGATGCCACGGGCAATGCGCACTATATCGATCACATCTTGCATGCGTTGCCGACCCAAAGCGTAGCCACCTATGGGTTTGGTGGTCAAGCGCGCCGCAGCTTCGCCCGCCACTAAGTGACGAATATTCACATTTACATCACAGGGCTCCACGGGATAGCCCGCCTGCACCTGTACCGCATTGAGTGATTCGCCCAAGCGCAGCAAGTTGCAATAGTCGTCAAAATTGCCCATCACCCGGCCCCGATCTAAGTCGGATACATTGGGGGTACTGGCCACCATGGCAAAGGCAATGGCATTGCCGCCCATGACCATATCTCGGTCCTGCCTGCGGCCATGCAAGATGAATTCACTGGGCGTGGTGGCAAGGGTTTGCATCAGCCAATCGGGATCAAACCTCACCCGTAGCCCGTTGGGGTCTACCATAGCACCGCTGCGACGTAAAACTTCCACCGCCTTGGGGGATTGAAAATCTATGCCCGTTTTACACAACAGTTGCAAAGACGCCTGGTGTATATCTTCCAGTTGGTCTTCACTGATTAATTGCATGGGCGCGTAAGGGTTGCGCATCTGCCGCGACGGGGCTTGCTGGATGCCGCCGCTAACTCGGCCTTCTTGCTTACGATGTGGGCGAGAACGTCTCATGTGGGTACCACCTATGTGTCATTTATGTGTGATTTATCTGCCATTTATCTAACAGCAGACTTGCCATAAAATGACATTTTAGGCTATAGTCTCATCTATGATAAATTAATAATTAGTCGCCTATATATGAAATTATTTAATATATGCTGCGCTTACAACTAAGCCATTATCGTGTGGTTCAAGCCGTGCGCATCCACGGCACTGTGTCTGCTGCGGCCCAGGCCTTAGGCTTAACCCAACCGGCCCTAAGCCATCAAATAGCAGAAGCTGAGCGGCGCTTAGGCAGTAAGTTATTTGCCCGTGTGGGGCGTCGTCTACGCCTCACCTCTGCTGGCGAGTTTCTAGCCGCTAGCGCCGACACCATCCTCATGGAAGCAGGGCTGGCGGAATCTACCCTCATGGGTAAGGCAGACACCGAGCCGGGCGAAGTGATTCGCATTGGCACTTTTGCCTACAACAGCTACCGCTGGCTGCCTTCATTTTTGCAGCAGATTCAACAGCAGTGGCCTCACTTATATTTTGAGTTTATTACCGACACCAGCAAGGTGCCCATGCGCAGCACCTTAGATGGCGATGTGGACATTGCCATTAGTGCTGGCCGCTTTACCTCGGGTGCAGCCCAAGTGTATGAGCTGTTTGAAGATGAGTTGGTGGCTATTTGCGCAGTAGATAAAGCCGTACCTGATAATGGCTATATGCTGGCCACAGATTTTTTAGGCGATGCCTTTATCACCTACTCCACCATTTATGAAACCGGCTTTGAAGAAGAATTGTTGTGGCGCCCAGCTGCTTGTAGACCCCACAACTATTTACGTGCAGGCAATACCGAGGCAGTGATCGAAATGGTGAAAGCAGGCTTTGGCCGTTCTATCTTAAGCCGCTGGTCGGTGCAGGCCTATGTGGATAAAGGCGAGCTACTGGCGCAACCGGTCACTGCCAAGGGCATGCCCATACGCTGGAGCGCATTAATAAGAAAAAACCATCAGAACCTAGACTTGCTAACCCAAGTTGCAAAGCAACTACAAACTTGGTGCCAAGGCCAGTTTAAAGGCCCAGAGCCGGAATAACCTGCTGTAAATTATCCAACACCAAACACGGCGCTGCAGATAATGGTTCTGATGGTTGTGAGAAGCGGTTAATCCACGCCACATTGAAACCAAAATTAACCGCCCCAGCCACATCCCAGGCATTACTTGAATGGAATAGAATTTGCTCTTTAGTAACGCCAAATGCCTCTACAGCCAATTGGTACACTCGTGGATCTGGCTTATAAATGGCCAGATCATCAACGGAAATTACCTTATCAATCAAGTCGTCCAAACCGGCATAGGTCACCGCGGCCTGCAACATGGCTGGCGAACCGTTAGAAAGAATGGCGGTGGCAATGCCCGCCCCACGTAATTGCTTTAGGGTGGCAATAACTTCTGGGTAACTGGAGAGCTGGTTGTAGGCCAGCAACAGCCCCTGCTCGAGGCCTGCGTCATCCACAGCGTGAGCTTGCAATGCGTAGCTTAGGGCTTCGTGGGTGACCTGCTGAAAATCCACATAGCGCCCCATGAGGCTACGTAGCCAAGTGTATTCGAGCTGCTTTTGACGCCACAACATAGAGATGGATTGGGCTTGATCTCCTAGCGCCAGCACATGTTGGCCCACGGCCGAGTGCACATCAAACAAAGTGCCATAGGCATCAAATACACATAGTTTTATGTCTTGTAGCTCGGTTTTCACAGCAACACCCCCAGATAAAACAATAATCAGGCCCTTTCAAAGCCGCGGGCAATTTCGTAATCGGTTACCACCCGGTCGAATTCCTCTTGCTCCCACTTGGCGCAATGATAATAGTGATCGATCACAGCGTCGCCAAGGGCGCTGCGCAGCATGGTAGATTCATTAAACACTAACATTGCATCACGCAGATTACTTGGCAGTTGCTCAGCGTTGGTTGCGGCATATGCATCACCCTGCAAGGGGGCTGGCAGTTCCAGCTTCTCTTCAATACCAGCAAGGCCCGCTGCCAATTGTGCTGCCATGGCCAAATAGGGGTTTAGGTCTGACCCACCAATACGGCATTCAACGCGAATAGCCGTGCTGCCCTCACCACACAATCTAAAGCCAGCGGTACGATTATCAATAGACCATACTGTTCCCGTGGGCGCAAATGTGCCCTTTTGGAAGCGTTTGTAACTGTTTACATAAGGGGCGAGGAAATAAGTCACGTCTGGCGCATACTTGATAAGGCCGGCCATGTATTGGCATAACAACTTAGACATACCATGGGCTGCATGTTTATCATAAAAGGCCGACTTACCATCTTTCCAAAGGGATTGATGGATGTGGCTAGAAGAACCCACGCGATCTTTGTGCCACTTAGGTAAAAAAGTAACCGCATGACCTTGTTGCCATGAGATTTCTTTAATGGCGTGCTTGGCAATAGTGTGATGATCTGCGCAGTTGAGCGGGGCATCATATTTGATGTTCAGTTCTTCCTGACCTGCCTCCGCCTCACCCTTGGTACCCTCAACGGGTATGCCTGCAGCATAGAGATGATTACGGATGGGGCGCATCACATGCTCTTCTTTGGTGGTTTGAAAGATATGGTAGTCTTCGTTGTAGGCGCTAATGGGCGTGAGGTCTTTAAAGCCACCTTTGGTGATTTCATCAAAGCTCTTTTCAAACAGAAAAAACTCAAGTTCCGTGGCCATTATGGCATCGTAACCTAGGTCTGTTAGGCGCTCTATTTGGGCCTTTAAAATAGCTCGTGGTGAATGTGGTATAGGCTCATGGGTATGATGGTCCAACACGTCACAAAGCACCATCACGGTGCCCTCGAGCCAGGGCACTGGGCGCAAGGTTTCAAGATCGGGCTGCATCACATAATCGCCATAGCCCGACTCCCAGCTGGTGGCCGCATAGCCATCGGGGGTGCCCATTTCTAAGTCGGTAGCCAGCAGGTAGTTACAACAGTGGGTTTCTTTATAGGCGCTGTCAGCAAAGTAGTGCGCCTCCATGCGCTTACCCATGAGCCGACCCTGCATGTCCACTAGGCATACGAGCACGGTATCAACTTCGCCGCTGTCTATTTGTTGCTTCAGCGCATCAAAACTTAATTTTGTAACCATTCGACCTTTCCATTGTTATTTGTGTACACGCAGGCATCCAAACTGAAACCCGCCATGGGCATCATTTAAACTTGTTCGATGGAGAATACAATAATAATAGGGTCAGCCGACAACGACTTTTACTTATGGTAAGTATTATGAATTTTGAATAAATTGGCGCGCCAGGAGAGTGACTGGGACCATATCCATAAAACTGTTTTTTAAGTAAATCAATAAGTTATACGACAGTGCTGTCAACGATGTACTACGGGAGGCGCTACGATCAAGGGTCCTCATCCCAATCAAGGAAATACTCCCTTTCCAACATTCTTTATTATGCTTTTGGCTTGTGAGTTCAACTTGCTTATCTTGTTAGAAACCGCTCTGTTGTACTCCACTGCTGACATCTCGCCAACATACCCACCACTCCTATCAATAGTGGAAGTCTTAACAGCCAGTTTAAGTTCGACTGCCACACGAGCATTATCAAACACTTTGCCTTCTTGCTCCCAGTCTCTGCGCTGCTTATATACTCTTAGTTGTCGTTTGAGCGTTTCTTGGCGTGCTGCTGTGTGTGGAATGTATCTCGCCTTTGATGACTTTAACGACCGTGCCTCAACGCCTTGCTTGCCTTGATATATCGCCTCAATGCGTCGCTTAACCATCTTCATCAATTTCAAACGAGTAACATTTAGCGGTATGGATATTAGTGCTTGAGTTGGATCATCAATCGCATCTTTAGCATCGTCTAAGTCCTCCACTAGCCTCATTCCTTTTTCAAGCAATGGCTCCGCAAACAGATAAGCACCTCTAGCCTCACCATCAACTAATGTGTGCCACCACTGCTCAAATGCGATATGTGGTTGCTGCTCATATCTGACATCGCCAAAGTCTTTGTATAACTCCGACATCGAACCAGTTCCACCATTATTACAGCACTCTATATAGCCATCGTTAAGCGTAAGCGCATACCACCACCAGCTAGTGCGTGGTGATGGTTATCGCCGAGTGACTTTGGGTATTCAGGGGGGTACCATGACATTACTGTGCTTAGATGAGCCTTTATCAGGCGCTTCAAACTCTCTTCGGCAGCGTCTAATTAGGTAGGTTATGGCATTTTTTGCCTGCACAGTAATCCCAGTCTGTTGGTGCTCAGTGAGGGCTCTAAATGCAGACTTTATTTTGAGTTCTGTGCGCTAACGAGGGCAACATCGGTCCCCATGGGAGTTTTCAATATGAAGATTTATATACTGCATGAAAATGATGAATGGATGCCTCCCTTTAGACAAGCATTTTCTAACATAGGTTTAACCTTTGTGGAATGGCACATGCACCACACAGTGCTTGACTTGCAGCAACCTCCCCCTCAAGGGGTCTTTTATAACCGCATGAGTGCATCATCCCATACGCGCGGCCATCGTAGCGCACCGGAATATACCTTAGCGGTGCTTTACTGGCTAGAAAGTCATCAGCGTAAGGTCGTTAACGGTTCTCGAGCACTAGATCTGGAGATCAGTAAGCTGAGGCAATATCAGGCTTTACGAGTAGCAGGGATATTGGTTCCTACAACCCAAGTGGCACGCACATCTACAGAATTGCTTCACCTTGCAAGCCATCAGCAGGAGCCTTTTATCATCAAGCCTAATCGCGGTGGTAAAGGGCTAGGCGTACAATTGATACACAGTATCACAGCCCTCCGAAACCTCATCAAAAAAGGTCAACTAGCCCATTCTTTGGACGGGCTTTACCTTGTTCAGCAGTTTATTCATAACCCGCTTGCCTATATTACACGCTGTGAGTTTATCGGCGGAAAGTTTATTTATGCGGTTAAAGTGAATACAGACCGTGGCTTTGAACTCTGCCCTGCAGATTCCTGCAACACGAACCTTGTTAACTGCCCAAGCACGAATAGTAAGGATCAATTCAGCATCATAAACAGCTTTCAAGATGACACCTTGATCAATCAATACCAATTATTTTTGCAAACCAACCAGATTGACATTGCTGGTATCGAATTCGTTACTGATGAGCAAGGAAAAACCTGGACCTATGACGTGAACACTAACACTAATTACAACAGCGCTGCAGAGTCGCTGACTCACCTCTCTGCGACCACTGAAGTAGCGCATTATTTAGCCTCACTTACGACGACCGTGCTATAGGAAAACACATGCCCTTTATCAAGGGTTTTTAATACGTTATAACCTTAATCGGCCCCATGGAGCAGTCATTGAACCATACTGAAATTAGGGGTATGCTTGATATAACGCAAGGTAGAGGCAAGCCAATTACAGATATTGAGCAGGCCTGTATAGGCGACACGCAGACGCCTTAACCGATCACTTGAGGGATAATCTCAACATCAATTTGCGGTCATTTAATCACTAAATGTGTGGGAGTTAGATATGAATGAAGATCATTTTAATATGGCAATCAGAACATTTTTGAAACAAATGGGCGTTACATCGCAGCGCGCAATTGAACAGGCTATCACACAGGCAGCCGCCTCAGGCTCGTTGCATGGTGTTGAAGCGTTTGATCTAAAAATGACACTGGAATCACCCTCAATCGGTCTCAATCATTGTCTTCAAGGCACCATTTCCATGACATGATTGTTTGCATTAGTAACTGCATGCCTTGTGCACATTTCAAAGTGGATAGGCTGCTGATCTGATGCATGGGCAACTATAATGAGACCTATAAGAGAAATAGCGGTTTTTAACCGACAAAGGTAACGGGAGAGTTATGGAACCACCAATCCATTTACTGAGCGCTCTATTTGATCAATTAGGGATGGAAAGTACCGAGGCAGCGATCAGGGGCTTTATCGATAGTCACAGGCCTCTAGCTGATAATATAGAGCTGCATAATGCCGGCTTTTGGACCGCCTCCCAGGCGTCTTTTTTACAACAAGTAAAAGGGGATGATGCTGATTGGGCTGGAATTGTTGATCAACTGGATGCCCTGTTGCGTTAACGGTGCGCTGAGCCATGTTTGATAGACTGATTAAACAAAAACTTAATCAACAACTTGCCGTGGCTGGCATATGCTTTGACGGGCCTAACATATGGGATCCTAAGGTACGTAATTCGCGATTATATAGTCGCATCATGGCACAGGGAACGTTGGGGCTAGGAGAAGCTTATATGGAAGGCTGGTGGGAGTGTGAGGCTCTGGACCAGCTTTTCTACCGACTATTACGGCATGGGATTAGCGAACAAATGAAGTTTCCCTTATCGGCCTGGCGCAGGTGGGGGGCAAAGCTCATTAATCTGCAAACCTCGCGGAGGGCGTTTATTGTTGGCAAACGCCATTATGATATGGGCAATGACCTTTATATGCGTATGCTGGACCCAATGCTGATCTATAGCTGTGGCTACTGGCAGGCCGCGGACAACCTTGCCGACGCTCAGATTGCCAAGCTGCGACTGGTGTTTGATAAACTAAAGTTAAGTTCAGGCATGCGCGTTCTGGATATTGGTTGTGGCTGGGGAGGTGCAGCTCGATTTGCCGCTCAGCACTACGAGGTTGAAGTTGTCGGTGCCTCCATATCGCAACAACAGGTGGATTTTGCCAACACCCGTAAAGGGGGTCTAGCAGTTAAGTACATTTATCAAGATTATCGAGAGCTGCAAGGCTGCTTTGATCGGGTTTATTCAATTGGCATGTTTGAACATGTAGGGCAAAAAAACTACCACACCTATTTGGATAAGGTAGCTAACCTACTTACCGACGATGGGCTGTTTTTGTTGCACACCATTGGTAGAAATGAAACGGCTTCTGGTAACGACCCTTGGGTTGATCGTTATATCTTTCCTAACGGCGCACTGCCCTCTATCCAGCAAATTGGCAGAGACTGTGAAGGGCGTTTTGTGGTTGAAGATATGCACAATTTTGGCCTTGATTACGACACTACATTGCTAGCATGGCATGAAAAATTTATTCAGGCTTGGCCGCAGTTAAAAGATCGTCATGACACCTTGTTTAAACGCATGTGGGAGTATTATTTGCTGTCCTTTGCCGGTGCGTTTAGAGCCCGTGATTTACAGGTTTGGCAGTGGGTGTTGTCTCCCAAAGGATTACAGTCGGTTTATCGTTCGCCGCGCTAGGAAACTTATTCCACTAACTTCTGTCATTAGGCATGTGCATCAGCAAATCAGCAAACGCCGATTTCAGACTGTGGAACGTAAAGTCAAATCCACTTTCCAACAATTTCTGAGGCACTACTTTCTGGCTATCCAGCAAGAGGCAGGATGATTCACCGAGCAAATACCGCAAGATGCTTTTAGGCATTGGTAAAATGGCTAACCGGTGTAAAGATCTAGCTAATGTTTGAGTGAATACACGATTTATCTCAGCTTCTGGAGAAACCAAATTGACCGCTCCTGAAATACTCTTTTCTGTTAATAAGTGGTGCATCGCGTTGATGTGATCTTGATAATGAATCCACGACATATGTTGCTGCCCATTGCCGATACGCCCACCCAAGCAACATTTGAATGGCAACAACATCTTTGCTAAAGCACCGCCATGGGGGGCTAAAACGATGCCTGTTCTAAGCAAAACTACACGGGTGTAAGGCTCGGCCTGCATTGCAATACTCTCCCAGCGGTGGCATACCTTGCTAGGGAAATCGCACACTTGAACGGCCGAGGCTTCGGTGAGAAATTCATCCCCCCTATCACCATATATACCGACAGCAGAACCACTTAGGAAAACCGCAGGCGGCTTCTGGCTGCACGCAAATAACTCCACTAATTGCTGAGTTAACTGCCAGCGACTTTGAGAGATAACCTGCTTTTGCTTTTCGCTCCAACGTTTGTCAATGATGGGCTCTCCGGCAAGGTTAATAACCGCATCAAAAGCATCTAGATTGTGCAAATGCTGTAACGAATCAATAAGCCTAACTGTTGGAGGTAATACAGCTTTGTTTTTTGCGATCGATCGGGTAAGTACCGTGACTTGGCACTCTGCAAAGCGTTTAATAAAGGCCAGCCCGATTAAACCAGTTCCGCCTGTCATCAGTATTTTCATGGATTACCTCAGGTCAGTCAATTACGCTTATTTGCCATTTTAACATCATCCATATTTAGCAACGACTATATCATGTTCAGTTATTTACTGGAGCATTACACTTATTTTATAAAGGTGGCTTTCTGTAGCGAATCGTAATCCCATAGCCGCCATCACGGGTAACACGCCTACCGCTAAGGCTTTGCGGGCCGTGTATTCGATGTTAGCGTGACGTTGTTCGGTGTTAGTGTGAATCATGTCGGCATCACTCATGTCGACAATTTTCACCTCCTGCAAGTACATGACATCGCCTTCATAGGAGTATGCGCCACCGTGGCCAAAGGAGAACATTGTGATGCTTCACGAATGATGCGTCCACCGAAACGCCACTGTGTGCCTCAGTCGAACTGAGCGCCCATAAATGCCACATCAGCCTCGATTTTATCCCAATCTGTGCAAATGGGACTCTTGGCAAAGGTACAAAAACCAACGAAGGGTAAATTGAAGCGGCCTTTTTCGTAACTACTTTCGCTCATTATGAGCGTCCTATTAGGTTGGTTTTATTGGCCATCGCCAGGCAATAACCACCATTGCCATCAGCATAAGGTTGCCGCGTTTCTGCTCTAGCTTAGTTGTGACCTTTTCAGCCTGCAACCTGGTTAATTTGGCGCGCTCTTGGGTGTAATCTAGGTCGCCACTTGAGCGGTTATCTAGAGTGGTTAATACAGCGTTTGGCTTTTGTACTGTGTCACTTCCCGCCTCCCCTATAGTGCCACACTTGCAAATAAACGGCGCATGTCTATATTCTTAAAATAAATGACGTGCCACTGCCCCCATAAGAAAACAGAGGCAACAGCAACGGGTTTTGATGACACTACTCTTAAAGTGTAAAGTCACCCTTATCTATCTTTAACTCTTCAGACGTAATACCTAGCTTCGTGCAAATCGCTGGGAGTACTTGGTGCATGAGTCTAAGACTCCGAAGTATTTCATCCATATAAATATCTGGATGTAGGCGTGTATTGTTGAACCCAAAAGCTTCGTCTTCCGCTTCCACTCCTAATGAATCGCTATTCGAGAATATCAAATCAGAAAGTTCTGCTTTTAATGGTATATGGTGATGCATAGCGAGTTTTTTAATAGAGTCAACATGCTTTCTTACATCTTTGATGACGCCAGAACTCCACTCACGAAAATCCGGCGAGAGTTCACTCTGTTCCCCAGATTTAGCAAAAGCAAATTCCAACAAACGGCTATCTAACCTAAACATCTCTTCCCGGCATTCTAATTCATCTACCCCTACGCCATGGAAGAGGTTGTAGATATAGGCGTTACAAAAACCCTCAATATCATTTAGAGCAAGAAATGCCTTATCAATTTTCTTGATAAGTGGGAGTTCAAAAAACGCGTTAAACTTATTGTCGTATTCGTCTTCGTCATCGATATCGCCAAAATCAGCAAGCATTTCGGCGGGGAACTCCTTGGGAATCTTAACGCCCATACCTTTTAAACTCCAGAGCGTTGGCCAGGCCAAAAATTCGGTATCGTCAGTTAATGTGGCAGTTATATAGCCCGTCTCCGCCCTTTGCGCGGCGAAATCAGCCAAATAAAGGATTAGACTACCCCACTTATCAGCTTGTTCAATACCTCCTGTCCAGTACACCACATCTGGGTCGCGTTCGCCTATACCGGTTAACTCTCTCACCCTATTTTCCATCTCACTTGACATTGTTTCTCCAGCCTTCCATTTACTAATCTGGGTTGGCGACACCTGGAGCTTAAGTGCAAGCTCTTTTTGTGTGCATTTATCCTTGAGAAGTGCCAATTTAATTAAGCTTTCACTGTACATAATGCTATCTCCTATGATGGAACAACTAATACAATTTTTAGTAAATGCCTAGGATTATTTACTAAACTTCAACTTCAAGATATCACTTAGTAAAGTAAATATAAATAATTATTTACTTTATTTTGGTGGGTGTCCAATAAACTATAGCTTTGCTGGTATTCCACGGATTGTTATGGAATCAGAAGACTATGTGAACCTAAGGGCAGGATCTCGATCCTTACTGTTTGAATTCGCATACCAATACAAAGGTAAAAATAATGGAAATATAAGTGCTACCTATAACCAAATGAAAAAGAGAGGACTTAGGTCGCCAACCACCCTTGCTAAGGCTTTAAAAGCACTTATTGCCGCTAAGATGATAATTAAGACTAGGCAAGGTGGGAAGAATTACCCTTGTTTGTACGCAGTCACATGGCGGCCTATTGATGAATGCCGAGGCAAAAACCTAGAACTGGCCCTACAGCAACACCACCAAGAAAGTTTTCGCTTGAGCCAAAGGCGGTCAAAGCAAAGACAGAATCCCTAGGTCAGAAACTGTATCAAGTTAATACAGTTTCTGACCTAGTAGGACGAGTTTTTGGTGTTCTTGCTATACAGAAACTGTACTCCCTTATATATAGCCATACCTATAGCTATTAAATGACTGATAAAACAAGAGAGTTATTAAATGATTAAGAAGTCACAACCAGTTAAAATCAACTTGAAAATATCACAAGAAGCTAACAGCCCTGTTATGAAGCTGATCAAACAAACAGGTATTGAGGAGGGTTGATGGAAAGGACAGCAGATTGGATCAGTCGCAGGGCAGGATTCGGATTTAGCCTTAGTGACGACCCTATTCCCGAAAAAGATTGGTTTTCTAACGCACGACAATCAATTTCTAATCATAGGCGTTACACTTCCAAGACTCGAATAAAAACCCTATTGGCCTCAGTTAGCAGAGGCCTCACAGATGAAGATCGGAAAATATATTCAGGGATAACGTTAGGGCAAAGAGCCGGCATAATACATCGATCCCAATTACAAAAAGAAGAAGAACGTCTGAGTAAAGCAGGCCTAGATCTCAGCCCTTTTATAATCGCAAACGACTTGCGGCCAAAGTGGCTCAGCGCTATTAGAAGAGCAGACTTTTGTTTGAATACGAAAGAAGATTTCAATAATAGGTTATGGCTTTTCTGGCTCAATTATTTCGCCATATCAAAAGCCTCAAATAATACACCTTGCTTCCCAAATTTTCATGAAATGATCAGAGTTAACATGTTTGGTCCCATGTCTGACCTGGTTTTCAAAGTCATTACGCATCCTGCCATGATCTTGTATTTAGATAATCAAGATAATACTGGAGAGCATTCAAAGGCCCGCAAAGAAAAGTGGACAGACAATGGCACCAATGAAAACTTAGCCCGTGAAACACTGGAGTTGTATACCGTAACGCCGAGCAATGGCTACTCCCAAGAAGATGTGAATGGTATGACCAACATACTAACAGGGTGGAAGGTGGTAGGTTGGGACAATATTAATGAACTCCGATTCGAGCAAGACTACCATGAACCTGGCACACAAACTGTATTGGGTAAAAAATACAGTAGCTCTACTGGAAAAGGGCAGTTACAGCGGGTTATTCGTGATTTAACATCAATGGAAGATACCGCAAGGCATGTTGCATTTCGTTTATGCCAACACTTCATTAGCGATGACCCAGACCCTAAATACATTGATAAATTAGCAACTATCTACAGCAAAAATAAAGGCAAATTATCCCCTGTTTACTTAGGGCTTCTGGATATACTAGAAGCTCTAGAGCATCGAAGTGATAAATTTCTCAATCCAGAGGTGTGGGTTTATCAAAGCTTGAAGACTTTTAACATTAGTGTGCCAAATCAGGTGCCCACAAAGTGGCGTTTCAATCCAAATAGAATCGACAGCGTATTAAGAGAACTTGGGTTACTGCACGGGGAAGCACAACAACCGAATGGATGGCCGGAAGTAGAGGAAGAGTGGCTGTCTAACGAATATTTAGACCGACGTCTAAGGTTTGGGTCTTTAATAGGTCGTAACCGTAGTTACACTTCCGCTGCTACCAATGCTGTAAAAAACAATGGCTTCAGTGTCAAAGATCTCGAACGGTTTGGCTTATCCCAGCACTCTCAAAATGTTGTTCTAGGCTCTCAGTCACCCATTCATCAAATTGTAGCATTGCTGTGCTCGCCTGTTTTTTTAAGGAGCTAACTATGAAGAGAAGAGAGTTTATTAAAACCACCTCTGCAGCTGCCGTTGCTTATACCATGGGACATGGCGTGTTATCTGGGGCATCAGAACAAAATGTGAGTAACATTTTTGTGATTTTGTTACGTGGTGGCATGGATGGATTGGCCGCTGTTCAGCCCTTAAGGGACAAAGAATTATTTAATATTAGAAGTACCTGTGTTGTTGAAAATACTTTCCGCTTAGATGGTAACTTTGGGTTACACCCTGCTATGGCAGGTTTTTCTAAACATTGGGGTAGCCAAAATGCCAGTGTCGTTCATGCCACAGGGTTTAATTATTATGGCCGATCCCATTTTGAGGGGCAAAATTTAATGGAAGGGGGTGGTGCATCACCATATTCTATAAATACGGGGTGGTTAGGACGGGCGATGGAAATTTCGAAGCTATCAAGCCTTGCGGTGACCTTACCAACGCCGTTGATCTGCAGATCCTCAGCCATTACAAATAACTTGTTTCCATCAAACATTGTTAAGCAATCATATGAAGATACGAATGCGCTTCTAGAAAACCTATGGGCAGAAGACGCCGCTCTATCTAAATACGGTACTAGTACGGCTATGACGAATGAGAAAATCTCTCACGGCCAAGACCCAGAGCGGCTTGCAAAAGAGGTTGCTAGACAGATGGGGCAACCCGGCGGCCCAAAAGTTGGGTTTGTAGAATATTCTGGGTTCGATACACACTCTAGGCAAGGGGGTGAGCATGGAGACCACGCCAAACATCTTCAGAAATTAGATCGTGTTATTAGTGCATTCGCATCCTACTCAAAGGCTGTGTGGGATAACACGATCGTAATCACGGTCACCGAGTTTGGCCGCACTGCCAAAGAAAATGGCACTAAAGGAACGGACCATGGCGTAGCTTCAGCAATATTTCTAGCAGGAGGGCTTATAAAGGCCTCAAAGGTTATTACTGATTGGCCAGGATTGGGTAAGGAAGAGCTTTTTGAAAGGCGTGATTTACGACAAACGATTGATGCTAGAGATGTGTATGGAGATGTTATACACCATGCATTCAACATATCGAAGAAGCAGGTTCGCGAGGTGATATTTCCGGGCACCCGTCAGATGCTTGATTTAAGCATATGGGGATGACGTTAGCATTAGAGCCATACTATTGATCGAACAGAAATGGGCAGTTTTATCTTCTAGTGCAAGTTGAATTCCCTAGGTAGCCTTTGAAGGCACCGTATCCAAGCGCCTTAAGCTGTCATCGAGGGCAAAACACATTTATACCAGGGCGCTTCGATATTAAAGAGGCATATTTCGTAATGAAAAAAATGGTAAAATGGCGCGCCAGGAGGGAGTCGAACCCCCGACCAACAGGATCGGAACCTGCTACTCTATCCAGCTGAGCTACTGGCGCGTATTGCGTTACTGCTTTAGGTAATGCTTTGGGTACTGCGAGGAAGCGCTATGATACGTGGGTTGGTGTTGAGGTACAAGAGATCAACTGGCGCATTTTTGCGCTAGTTTGGCAGGTTAATAAGCCTATTTATCCAGTAACTCACGCGGAATAACGGATGGGCCTTTCCCGTAGGGTCGGAATGCCGCTATAATGCGGCTTAATTTCTAGTAAAGGGGCCGTTGTTAACGCTCGCGCCACTTTCTTTTTCATTTATTGTAGATGAGGCATCTTACGTGAAGACATTTAAGCCTGCAGCCCTATTCAGCCTTTTAGCTGGTGTTATTTTAAGCCTTGGCGCATTAACCGTGGCGGCCAGCCACGACAGTGACGACAGCATTGTTGAGCGCATTAGTGCTGTAGGTAGCTTGTGCATTGAAGGCGAACAGTGCAAAGCCCCAGTGGCTAAGGCCGCAGCCGCAGCTACAGGCCCTCGCTCCGGTGCCGATGTATATGCTAGTTCTTGCGCTGCTTGTCACAGTACTGGCGCCGCTGGCGCACCTAAATTGGGCGACGCTGCGGCTTGGGGCCCTCGTGCCGCAAAGGGCTTAGATGTATTGCTTGCCAATGCACTTAGCGGTATTAATGCCATGCCGCCAAAGGGCATGTGTATGGATTGTTCTGACGACGAAATCAAAGACGCCGTCATGCACATGGTTGATAACTCTAAATAGTTAAACACCATACAACAAACCCGGCTTTGCCCGGGTTTTTTTGTGGGTGTTAATTAAGGCAGAAAACATGTCCGAATACATGAAAGGCATCATTCTCACCGCTCTAGGCGTGCTGATTCTGAGTTTTGATGGTTTGCTCATTCGTTTGATTGATGCAGATGCCTTTACGCTGTTGTTTTGGCGCGGGTTGTTGATGGCCCCCACCATCATCTTGGTACTGCTGTGGCAAAAATCCAAAGCCGCTTGGCTGCCTATGGATGCCGCATCCCTACGTTCTGCCTTGCTGATGGTTATTTGCACCATTTCCTTGTTGATGGCCCCCACCATCATCTTGGTACTGCTGTGGCAAAAATCCAAAGCCGCTTGGCTGCCTATGGATGCCGCATCCCTACGTTCTGCCTTGCTGATGGTTATTTGCACCATCTCCTTTGTTATGGCCATTAACCTAAGTTCAGTGGCTAATGTGCTGGTGATCATTAGCGCGCAGCCTTTTTGTGCGGCCATCTTAGGCTGGCTATTTTTACGCGAACGGCCCGCCCCAGTAACCTGGCTAGCGATCTTTGTGTCCATGCTGGGCATTGGTTGGGTATTGTCTGGCTCTTGGCAGGGGCCACAGTTAGCGGGCGATTTACTGGCCCTCATTACTTGCTTATCTTTGGCCGCCAAGTTCGTTAACGACCGGGCCGTGAGTGAGCGTAACATGACTCCAGCGCTAATCACTTCTGGCATACTCATCGCCGCCATTAGCCTGGCTGCTGGCAACCCATTGGCTTTGGAAGGTCCTGCTTGGGGTTATATGCTGGTGCTGTGCTTAGTGGTTAACCCTTTGGCGTTTGTATTGATCACCATAGGGCCCATGCGTATTCCGGCCGCCGAAGTGGGCATGCTCATGTTGCTAGAAACAACAGTGGGGCCTTTGTGGGTGTGGTTGGTATTGAGTGAAGAGCCCGGCAGCGCCGCCTTGCAAGGCGGATCCCTGGTGATTGGCACACTATTACTACACAGCCTGTACCAGTGGCGTAAACATAAGGCTAGCTCGCCTAAAAATCCGCCAGCATACCCTTAAGGCCTGCCAATGTGGCCTGGCCTTGGGACTTATTTTTACTCGGATCGTCATCACCACGGCCTTGCCATTCAAGGTCTTCTGCAGGCAGTTCATCTAAGAACCGGCTCGGGGTGCACTCAATGATCTCGCCATATTGTTTGCGTTTGCGCGCTAAGGTAATGGACAAAGTGCGCTTGGCTCGGGTAATACCCACATAGGCTAAGCGTCGTTCTTCTTCCACGTTACCTTCATCCACCGCGTTGCGGTGCGGCAACAGCTCCTCTTCCATGCCCATCAAGAACACATGGGGGAACTCCAAGCCTTTGGCCGAGTGCAGGGTCATCATTTGTACGCGGTCGGTTTCGTCCTCTTCTTGCTGGCGTTCTAACAAGTCCATGAGCACCAGGCGCGCCACGGCATCACCCATATCGGCGTTATCATTCTTCTCTATGGCCTTTTCTAATGAGGTTTGCAGGGAAGATATAAGCGTTTCCACGTTGGCCATGCGTTTCTCTGCCATGGGCGGGCCACTACTGGTTTGTAGCAACCAGTCTTGGTAATCCATGTCGCGTACCATTTGTCGCACACTGGCAATGGGGTCTTCGCGTTGCGATTTTTCCGACAAGTGTTCTATCCAAGCGCCAAATTCTTTTACCCGAGCCAAGGCAGCTCCACTGATGTACTGTTCTAAGCCCATTTCTTGGCAAGCACGAATCAAGCTTTCACCACGCATGTTGGCATAGTTAACCAGCTTCTCTAGGGTGGCTGCACCGATTTCTCGCCTGGGGGTATTCACAATGCGCAAAAAGGCGTTGTCGTCCGCTGGGTTAAGCAATATTTTAAGGTAGGCCATGATGTCCTTCACCTCGGTGCGGGAGAAGAAGGATTGGCCGCCGCTCATTTTATAGGGCACTTTGTAAGCTTGTAATTTTAGCTCCATCAAGCGGGCTTGGTGGTTGCCACGGTATAAAATGGCAAAGTCTCTAAATTCGGCTTCATTTTGCAACTGAGACTGCAAAATTTCCGTGGCAATACGTTCGGCTTCTGCATCTTCGTTGCGGCAACTGATCACCCTAATAGGGTCGCCAAAGGCTTTGTCACTCCACAAGGCTTTACTAAACTCGTGGGGGTTGTTGGCAATTAGTTGGTTGGCTACTTTAAGTATACGCCCCGTAGAACGGTAATTTTGCTCTAACTTAATGACTTTGAGAGACGGGAAGTCGGCCTGTAATTCCGCCAGATTTTCTGGCCGTGCGCCACGCCAAGCGTAGATAGACTGGTCGTCATCGCCTACCACGGTGAAGTTACTGCGCTCGCCTACGAGTTGCTTCACTAACAAGTATTGCGAACTGTTGGTGTCTTGATACTCGTCCACTAATAAATAGCGCACTTTGTGTTGCCACTTTTCCAATATGTCTGGGCGCGCTTTAAATAATTCAACCGGCTGTAGAATCAAATCATCAAAATCCACCCCGTTATACAGCTTTAAGGTTTTTTGGTAGGCTTCATACACCCTTGCAGCCAAGGCTTGTTCTGGGCCATTGGCGCCGGCCATGGCTCTGGCTGGGCTTATCAGGTCATTTTTCCAATTGGAAATCAGGTGTTGTATCGGCTCGCAAGCATCTTCTGCGGCCTCAAATTCCTTGTGGGTCAGGTCTTTTAATAAAGCTAAGACATCTTGTGAATCAAAGATAGAAAAGCCTGGCTTATAACCTAGAGCCACAATCTCTTTGCGGATGATGTTAAGGCCAAGGTTATGGAAGGTAGATACCGTGAGGCCACGGCCCTGTTTACCCGTAACTAAGCTGCCCACACGCTCTTTCATTTCCCGGGCAGACTTGTTGGTAAAGGTAAGGGCAATGATTTGATGGCCCTTAAGGCCGCATTCGCCTATTAAGTAAGCAATTTTTTGGGTAATTACACTGGTCTTACCTGAACCGGCCCCTGCCAACACCAGCACAGGTCCGGTAATGGCCTCTAGGGCTTCTTGTTGGCGTGGATTAAGTCGACTCACGAATGTTAGGCTCAGGCAGGGATTTAATATGCTAAAAACGAGCTGCGCATTATAGGCTGTTTTGACTTAGGTTGCGCCCTAAATTTGCTGGCTTTGCATACTCAGCAAATCAAGCCGACGATAGCTCAAGGCTTCTAACAAATGCGCTTTTTGGATGTTTTTACTCGCTTCTAAGTCGGCGATGGTGCGAGCCACTCGCAATACTTTGTGAATACCCCGGGGCGAAAGGTTAAGGTTGGTAATGGCATGGGTCAACAGCTGTTGCTCCGCTGCCTTTAGGGCTGCATGCTGGTCTAACTGAGCCCCTGTTAAGAGGCCATTAAGCTGCCCACAACGTTCTTGTTGCAGTGCCTGAGCATGCAACACCCACTGTTTGGCTTGGGCTGTGGAAACTCCTGCTTGTGGTGCCAGTAAGGCCTGCGCAGCTGGCCTTTGCACAGCTACCTGTAGGTCTATGCGGTCTAATAGTGGGCCCGACAATCTTTGTAGATAGTTGAGCACTTTGGTGGGGGTACAGCGGCAAGTGTTCTGTTCATCACCATAGTAACCACAGGGGCATGGGTTGGTTGCAGCAACAAGCCGAAAGCGGGCGGGTAACCTGGCTTGGTAGGCGGCCCTAGATACATGCACTACGCCGCTTTCCAACGGTTGTCGTAAGCCATCCAACACGTGGCGTGAAAATTCTGCCAGTTCATCCAAAAACAATACCCCATGATGAGCTTGGCTAATTTCCCCTGCCCGCGGCAGCCGACCACCACCCACCAAGGACACGGCAGAGGCACTATGGTGCGGTGCCCGCCATGGTGGTTGCCGCCAAGTGGCCGCGTCAAATACACCTAGACTAGAGTTAATGGCGCCTAACTCTAGGGCTTGCTCTTGCGTTAGCGGTGCCAGCAACCCGTGTAAGCGCTGTGCCAACATGGTTTTTCCCGTGCCTGGTGGGCCACACATCAGCAAATTATGGTTACCCGCGGCGGCAATAATGAGTGCTCGCTTGGCTTGCTCTTGACCGCGCACGTCGAGCAAGTCCGCCTCAATAACCTGCGGCTCTGTTCGCACTGGTATCTCTGGCAACTGCTGTTGCTCTGGGTAAAGCAACCATTGGCTTAGCTGGTTAAGGTGACTTGGACACAGCACCTTGCTGGCGTTGGGCATCATCGCCTCGGCCGCATTTGCAGGGGCCACTACCAGCACCCGATTACTGGCTTGGCAGGCCATGCTAGCACTCAAAATAGCAGGGCAGGGCCGCAACTGCGCACTCAGGGCAAGTTCTGCCACAAACTCGTAGCCTGTTACTTGCTCAATAGGCAGCTGCCCACTGGCGGCTAATAAGCCTACGGCAATAGCCAGGTCAAAGCGGCCGCCTTCTTTAGGCAGGTCTGCCGGTGCTAGGTTAATGGTAATGCGCTTGGTAGGGAATTCAAAGCCAGCGTTAATAATAGCGCTACGCACACGGTCTTTGCTTTCTCGCACCGCGGTCTCTGGCAGACCAACTATTATTAGTGCAGGTAGGCCTCCGCTTAAGTGGGTTTCCACACAAACTAAGGGGGCATCGATGCCCACATAAGCACGACTGTAGGTAACGGCGTAGGACATGGCCTTTCCTTGGCAACGACTGGATCAAACTTAAGTTTAGCAGTAGATCGCAATGTCGCGCGTGAGCGCTAGTTCGAGTCCAAGGGGAAAATAGGCCGGGGGACTTTTTGATAATTCAATACTTTGTAGTCTACAGTGCAAAGTGCTCCGCTATCGCAAACGATAACATCCCCAGCGATAGGCTCAAACGCCGTGCGAAAGTGTTGCATGGATTTTAGTGCAACAACAGCTTTCAGCTTAGGATCGATACCAAACGTTTGAAACTGACTGAGGTCTAAAATCTGCTGCGCAATACTCACCACAAGCACTTCAATATGTTTGATTTTCAACACCACACAGGTACCAAAATCTTTCTTTATTCCACCTATCATAGGGCCTGAACCTATTACTAAGCCATGCCCCTTCCAAATAATTGTGGCATTGACATGCAGTGGCCCGCCGCCCATTTTTGGCTGTATTTTACCGCCAATGTTAATGCTCACACGCGTTCCTAGGGGACAGCTTTGTAGCTCGAAGGCAATTTGCGGGTCGACAATGGGCCCAAAGCAGGCGTTTTCAATGTTGCGTTCTAACAGCGCCTTTAGCAGTGCTGTACTGTCACCATAAGCACCTGCCCCTGGGTTGTCTGCGTAGTCGGCGATGACTAGCGGGCCTTTGTTACTGGCTGTGCGCCACTTGCTCGCTATATCAGCAGCCTCAGCACAGGTGTAATAGTTATTTAACACTTGGCCCCGTTTGTTCCAAATATCATCGGCTATAAGCTCAGCCTTAGATTGATGAGCCGCCGCATTACCTGCGCAACATATCAGTACAGTAGGTCCTAGTTCACCGATATCAGCACTGGCGAAGGCACCGTTAATGCTCACTGCATAGATATCCTTATGCTGCTCATATTCCCTTGCCTGTGCGTGGCGCTCGATCATAGGCCCTATGTCAGTTCTACCACCATTAACTTCTTCTAACATGGGCCGGTGGGCACGCAATGTTTGAGGGTTGATTTGCTTGAGCAGAGCAGCTTGTAAAATGTGTGCGGCGCGCTTGCCTGTGTTACGCATATCTACATGGGGGTAAGTGATGTAGGAAACTAAAATTTGAGCTAATTGACACATTTGTGGTGTCACATTGGCATGGGAGTCTAAGGTCACGGCTATCGGAATATCCGGCCCTAAAGCGGAACGCACTCGGCGTAATATTTCCCCTTCGCCATCGTCGAAAAAATCAGTCACCATGGCACCGTGCATCATCAGGAAAACGCCGTCCCACTGCTCAGATAAACGCTGCGTCAAGGGCGTTAATATTTCATTAAATGCATGGTTTGTTACTTTGCCTCCTGGTCCCGCGGAGGCACTAAAACAATGCTCTATTTGCCAGTTGTATTGAGCGCCTACCTCCAACAATCCTGCTAACTCAGTATTTTTTGATCCTAGTTGCGCTATGGCCTGCTCTCCATCGAGTAGTAGATGCTTGGCAAAACTATCTAACGTTGTTGGACAGATATTAAACGTATTGGTTTCATGAGCGAACTGCGCGCTGAGTATTTTAAAACTCATTTTTGCCTCCTAAGATCGAGAAAATGCTGGGTCGCCTACATGACCTGTGAAACTACCGTAAAGCTTGGCAATTTTATTCATGCGTTTTTCAACCTGTGGGCCTAATTCAATGAAAACACCATTGACTAACAAGTTAGCTAAACTTGCCATTTGCGCTGTCGATTCCCAAAACAAATTGAACGAAGTAGGTATCACAAACATCTCATCGGTTACTTGATGGCCCCAATCACAGTAGGGGTCCGTGATTAAAGTAACTGGAATGCCAAGCGCTTTTGCCTCTTTGGCCAGCTTTTGAGCATTGCTAGAATACCTGCGAGCTTCAAAAATAATTAACGTAGCATCTACATCGTCGCTGGCTAATACCTCTGCAAAACTACCGCTGGCAAGATCCACTAAATGCACCTCTGCACGCAGGTATTGCAATTGATTGACAAATATTTGGGCCATGCCTCGCTCTGTTTGAAAACCTGTGGCATACACTCTTTTACTGTTTGCTAAGCGCTTAACAACGCGTTCCCATTGAGGGCCGTGGGCCATTTCGTAAACCGCTATTAAGGCCGCCATTTCAAGCTCCAAACCTCGCGTTAGCTGGTCTTCCCCTGCTTTAGCGCGATCTTGCAAATCGCTCAAGCGCTTGCCAATTAACCAAGGGGCATCGCCTGTGTCTTTTTTTAAGTTGGTTTTAAAATCTTTAAAGCCATCATAACCAATGGCTTTACAAAAACGCCCTACAGTAGGTTCACTCACTTCTACTTTTGCCGCTAAACTTGCGGCGGTTTCAAAGGCAAGGGAGCTCATTTCCGATAACATGTACGTGGCGATCACCCGATCCGCTTTTGAAGCAGAAGATAGTGCTTGGTGCAAACGCTCGCGCAGCGGTTTTGACATATCCGATTCCTAAACTTTGCCATTAACATCACTCATCGTTTCACTGTGACGCTATAAAACTTTCATAATAAAGTGTATTTTATATTTCTTGCGTGAAATATTCAATCAATGCTTAAATAGCCCAAGCGAATACAGTATTAGGCAATCCCACAAAGCTTTGTAATAAATTTATTGCCCGAGAAATATGATGAACGTAATAGTTATTGGTGGCGGTGTTGTTGGAGTGACCACGGCTTATTATCTTGCTCAAGCAGGTATGGAGGTTACTGTGTTAGAGGCACAAGACGAGCATGGAGATTTTGGCGCGTCAGCGGGAAATGCTGGCTTTTTGAGCCCCAGTGATGCCTTTGCTTGGGCCTCACCTTCGGCTTTAAAAGTGGCGTTTAAATCACTGTTAAACCCAACTCTAGGCGTGCAATATAAATTGCATACGGACCCGGCGCTATGGCGCTGGACGGCATCATTTTTATCTCAGTGTCGGCCTAGCAAATGGGCTCAAAACTCAGCTGCACGATTTAAATTGGCGCAATATTCCATAGCTATGTTGGCACAATTACGCTTGGCTACCAAGATAAGCTTTGACGCTAGTGATCAAGGTATTGTGTATGCGAGTAGAAGCGCAGGTGAGTTGGAAAAACTGAGCCGCCATTTTAATTTTTTGGCCGACAGAGGGCTTGAGCTAGAATTGCTTGACCCAGAGGCGCTACATGAAAAACTGCCAATGCTTCAAGCCAGTAGCCAAATATATGCCGGCGCTGTTTTCTCGCCTAATTGTAAAACAGGCGATTCCAACAAATTTTGCCAAGCACTAAGTCAGTGGTGCATAAAGTATACAAAATGTCGCTTTGTGTGGGGTACTGCGGTTGAGCGTATTGTTCGAGAGAATAATAAAATATCGTCTGTTGTGACGTCCAAAGGAGAATTTAAAGCCGATGCATACGTATTGGCAGCGGGAGCCCATAGCAGCATTTTAGCGCAACCTTTGGGTATAAAATTACCTATAATCCCAATCAAAGGATTTTCCATAACGGCCCCCTTAAAGGATACAGAAATGATGTCTATGCCAACTATGCCAGGCTTTGATGATACCGATAAATTGGTCGCCTTATCTGTGTTTGGAGATCGGCTGCGTATATCATCATCGGCAGTGTTTGACGGATTTAATACCTGCCATCGTCAGCAAGACTTTCAAGCAATTTTGAGTTTAGCCAAAGAAATACTGCCCGATGTGGCCGATTATAGTGAGGTGAAATACTGGGCAGGCCTGCGGCCAATGACGCCCACATCGCTACCTATACTTGGCGCTTCTGCAATACAAAACTTATACCTCAATGTAGGTCATGGAAATCTAGGCTGGACAATGTCCTGTGGGTCAGGAAAAATAGTGGCGGACCTCATCGCCCAAAAAACACCACAGATAAACATGGACCAATTTCGCCCTCATTAAGTGCGTCTTTATTGGCCATCGCGCCAAATTGGGGCTAAGGCTAGCTCATTGGCTAAGGAATAGCCGTTATTAGGCGGTTTTTTGCCCCATACAAGTTGGCACAATCCATGCAAACCCCTATGCTAAGTAACAGTATTATTATTCATTTTAAGTGCAAAGGAACACCTTATGAAACTGGTTAGCGCAATCATCAAGCCTTTTAAACTAGACGACGTACGAGAAGCTCTCTCTGATATTGGAGTGCAAGGTGTCACGGTAACAGAAGTAAAAGGCTTTGGCCGCCAAAAAGGCCACACCGAACTCTACCGCGGCGCTGAATACGTGGTGGACTTTTTACCTAAGGTAAAAATTGAAGCCGCTGTTGACGACGCTTTGGTTGATCAAGTGATCGAGGCCATCAGCAACTCTGCTAACACTGGCAAAATTGGCGACGGCAAAATCTTTGTGGTTAATTTAGAGCAGGCAATCCGTATTCGTACTGGCGAAACAGGCCCTGAAGCCCTATAAAGTAGCTTAAAGGGTAGTAATAACACCCATTTTTAGCCATTTTTTAGGGCTAAAAGTTGTGTAGGCTTTAACGTCGCCGACTTATCTTGTATATTATGGCAACCTATTTATAGCAGGTTTAAAAAATCTTCTATAATTTTTGTTGGAAAGCACACCATAAAAATGTGGTATCAGCCACACCGTATAAGAGTTGACGACAATAATGAGATACGCTGGTTTTCGAGGAGAATTCATTCTAGGCTTGGTCGCGTGCGCGGCCATCCTTGGTGTTGCCTTATATATGGAGTTTGCCATGGGCTTAGACCCCTGCATGCTCTGTATGAGCCAGCGCTTCATATACCTAGGCCTAGCCTTTGTGTTTATGCTGGGTGCCTTACACAACCCCTATTTTGGCGGGCATGCACGTTATGGATTGCTACTCCTCATCCTTAGCATTATTGGCCTTGGCCTTGCCGGCCGCCAACTTTATCTACAAAGTTTACCTGCAGACCTAGTGCCTGCGTGTGGCCCAAGCTTTAGCTACATGGTAGACGCCTTTCCCTTTACCGAAATGTTAATCACCATGATTAAAGGCTCTGGCTCTTGTGCCGAAGTACAATGGTCCTTTTTAAGCTTGTCTATTGCTGGCTGGAGCTTTGTACTGTTTAGTGGATTGGCGATCTATAGCTTGCGTCTGGCCGTTGTTCGCACCAAAATCCTGCTGGTTTAGAACCACCAAGCTAAGCCCTGCATTACCGCTGCAGCCATAAGCCCAGCAATAATATCGTCAAGCATGATGCCAAAGCCACCACCAACTTTTTGGTCGATCCAGCTGATGGGCCAAGGTTTAACAATGTCGAAAAAACGAAACAATACAAAGCCCACCAGCACCCAGATCCAGCCCACTGGGGCGGCGATCATGGTAATCCAAAAGCCAACAAACTCATCCCATACAATGCCGCCATGGTCGTGAACACCTAGATCTTGCGCAGTTTTACCGCACAGGTAAATACCTAACAAGGCTGTCACCAGCAACATCACCAAGTAAGACTCGAGGCTCAAGTAAGATAACGGCCAATACAGCACCACTGCGGCCAGGGTGCCAAACGTACCCGGTGCCTTAGGTGCTGTGCCGCTGCCGAAGCCAAAGGCCAATAGGTGTATTGGGTTATGCCAATTAGGCTTGAGTTTGATCTTGTGCATGGGCAGCTGCTTCCTCAAAAATGTTGATAACCTTGTTTGGCCTCGTAAGCGCTGCCATCCGCATGCCAAACTCGACAGCCCTGGGCCTCACTAATTTTGCCAATCACAGTAATGGGCGTACCGCTTGTATCAGCGTGAGTTAACGCGGCCGCAACATGGCGCTGGGGCAGGGTAAAGCAAAGCTCAAAGTCTTCACCGCCACTGAGGGCGAAGTCTTGCCCTTGAGCCAAGGGCACATGGGCTAATAGTTGTGACGACAGAGGCAACTGCTGAATTTGTAGATCGGCACCGCAGTCACTGGCCGTTAAAATATGTTCTAGGTCTTGCACCAGGCCGTCGGAAACGTCTATGCAAGCACTGGCTTTTTGGCGCAGCCACTGGCCTAAGACCAACCGGGGCGTAGGTTGCCAATAGCGCCGGCTTAAGTAGTCTTGAGACTGGCGTTGCGCCTGCATAATACTTAGGCCTGCCGCCGAATCACCTAAATAGCCCGACACCAAAATGGCATCGTCTATTTGCGCACCATGACGGGTGAGGGCCTGACCTAGAGGCACCCAACCCATAGCGTGAATGCTAATGCTTAGCGGGCCTTTAGTGGTATCGCCACCCGCCAAACTAATACCGCAGGCACTCGCTTGAGCCGCTAAACCTTGGCTAAAATCTGCCAACCATTGTGGTTCTGCGTGGGGTAAAGTAAGGCACAAATTAAACCAAGCAGCGGTTGCTCCCATGGCGGCTAAATCACTCACGCTGGCGGCTAGGCAGCGTTGGGCAATTTGGCCAGGGGCCATGTCTGCAAAGAAGTGGGTGCCGGCCAGCAAGGTGTCACTAGTTACGGCTAATTGACTGCCTTGGGGGATATTTAATAACGCGCAATCATCACCAATGCCAAGCGCCATGGCCGGTCCAGATTGGAGTTCTGATCGGTCAAAGTAGCGTTTAATGAGATCAAACTCGCCCATGTTTGTCATGGATGATGGCTAACGAGGCTTAGCGCTTTGTTTGGCAGCAATTTCTACTGCCCGGTATTCACTAGCCAGCTTGTCTAGAATACCATTAACGTACTTATGGCCGTCGGTGGCCCCAAACACCTTGCCCAACTCAATACACTCATTGATGACCACACGGTAAGGCACGGCCACTGAGTCGGTGAGCTCGTAAGCGCCCATACGCAACACGCAGAGTTCAATAGGGTCAAGGTCGCTCAATTTACGATCAAGGTGCTTTTCTATGATGCTATCAAGGCTATCAGTTTGCGCGGCAACACCCTGCAAAAGCTGGCCAAACATACGCTTATCAGCATTTTTAAAATCTTGGTCAGCCAAAAACTGAGCTTGCACATCAACAGCGCTAGCGCCACTCATGTGAACTTGATACAAAGCCTGCAGTGCCAGTTCTCTGGCAGCACGGCGGCGGTCTGGACGACCTTTAGCTGTGCTCATTTATGCCTCTAACTGTCGCAATAAACTAACCATTTCTAGGGCCGACATGGCGGCTTCTGCACCCTTGTTACCGGCCTTAGTGCCACTACGCTCAATGGCTTGTTCAATGGAGTTTACGGTGAGCACACCGTTGGCTACGGGAATGTTGTATTCCAAGCCAACTTTGCTAATGCCCGAAGAAGCTTCGCCAGACACATATTCAAAATGCGGAGTGCCGCCACGAATCACAGCACCTAAAGTAATAATGGCGTCGTCTTTACCTTGCTGGGCAATTTTTTGCACAGCCAAGGGGATTTCAAAGGCACCAGGCACTCGCACAACACGAATTTTGTCGGCATCAACGCCATGGCGCTTAAGGGTGTCTAAGGCACCATCCACAAGGCTTTCTACCACAAAAGCGTTAAAGCGGCCTACCACAAGTGTGTAATGACCATTAGCGTCGTCGAAACGACCTTCAATATGAGTAACTGACATAGGTTTTCCTTAATTTGTTCGCCCTAACAACACAGTGTTAGCAGTCGATGTATTCTTCAATTTCTAAATCAAAACCGGAAATAGCATTAAACTTCATTTCCTGGCTCAACAAACGCATTTTACCAACGCCTAGATCACGCAGTATTTGCGAGCCGGTACCCACATTTAAATAGGCACCTGTGCCATCGGTATTAAATTGGCGCGACGCACAAGTTTCAAAGAAAGCATCAACGCTGCCTTGCAGATTGCTGTCGTCGCCTTGATCCAATAATACCAGCACGCCCCTGCCTTCTTGAGCTATGCGCTCCAAAGATGAATCTATGGTCCACTTAGGTTTTGCGGGTACAGCACCAACTAGGTCACGCAATACGTCAGCCATATGCACGCGCACAATGGTGGACTCTTGTGGCGTAATTTCACCCATAGTCAAAGCCAAATGTGTGCCGCCATAAATGCTGTCTTGGTACGTGTGTAAGCTAAATTCACCGTGCCGAGTTGGCAATAGGTGATGGCTCACCTTAGTGATGGTTTTTTCATTGAGGTTGCGGAAATGAATCAAATCGGCAATAGTGCCAATTTTCAAATCATGTTTCGCGGCAAACTGCATTAAGTCATCACGGCGGGCCATGGTGCCATCATCATTCATAATTTCTACAATAGTGGCCGCTGGACTATAGCCCGCTAGGCGAGCCAAGTCACAACCCGCCTCTGTATGACCAGCGCGGGTCAACACACCGCCCTCTTTGGCCATCAGTGGAAATACATGACCCGGTTGCACAATGTCAGAGGGCTGCACGCCACCGGCCACTGCCGTACGAATGGTATAAGCGCGGTCGGCCGCTGATATGCCAGTGGTTACGCCTTCGGCAGCCTCAATGGAAACGGTAAAATTGGTCTCGTAGGCGGTGCCGTTGCTTTGCACCATGAGCGGCAATTCTAGCTTTTCACAGTGCTCACGGGACAATGTTAAACAGATTAGGCCACGGGCATGTTTGGCCATAAAATTGATATCTTCGGGCCGGACTTGCTCGGCCACCATTACCAAATCGCCTTCGTTTTCACGATCTTCGTCATCCATAAGGATGATCATTTTGCCTTGGCGTAGGTCGTCTATAAGCTCGACCGAGGTGTTCATGTTCATGTGCTGATCCATACTGAAGTAGGTCACCTGCAGCACCCAATGTAGCGCAGGTAATTTAGCCCGTCATTGTGCCAGATTTCATGCACAGTGGCTAGTTATCAGGGCCTTTGAGCAGTGCATCAATGCGCCAATCATCACCCACTGCGCTCACGCCGTCTATTTTTAGCCCATAGGCCTGGGTCATCTGCTGCAACGGCAGGTCAAATAGGGGCTTGGCGCTAGAGCCCAACAGCTTGGGCGCCATAAATACCGTCAGTTCATGCACCAGCGACTGTTGCAAAAAAGCCCCCGCTAAACGAGCCCCAGCTTCCACTAGTACTTGATTACATTGGCGTTTACCTAAATCGGCTAACAGCGCCGTTAACTGTACATGTCCTTGGCTATCAGCAGGGCACACCAGCACTTCTGCACCGGCGGCTAGCAGGGGAGCGTGTAGAGTTTCATCGGCCACGCAAGTGGCCACTAATACTGGCCCAGATTGCTGCAATAACTTAGCCTCTACGGGTAGGCGTAGCTGGCTATCCACCACCACCCGTAAGGGTTGTTTAAGCAACTCAATGGTGGCCTTATTAACCCCCGCCGCCGCCAGTTCGTTATCCCTGCAAGTCATACTCGGATTGTCTTGCAACACCGAGCCGATGCCGGTGATCACGGCGCAGCTTTGAGCCCGCATCAAGTGCACTTGAGCCCGAGCTTGGGGGCCGGTAATCCACTGGCTCTCGCCAGAATCCATGGCCGTGCGGCCATCTAAACTCATGGCCATTTTGCACACCACGTAGGGCTTTTGACTAGCCATGCGCCACAAAAACCCACGGTTACTGCGCTCACACTCGGTCTGCATCAGTGGCCCAATCACCTCAATGCCAGTGGCTTGCAGTTGCGCTAAGCCGTGGCCCGCCACTTGCGGATTAGCATCTTGGCAGCCAAACACTAAGCGACTGATACCGGCTTCAATAAGCCCTAAACTACAAGGTGGTGTGCGCCCGTGGTGGCTGCAGGGCTCTAGGGTGACGTATGCCGTAGCGCCCATAGCAGAGGCGCCTGCAGCCCGTAGCGCCATCACTTCTGCGTGGGGTCCGCCGGCTGGCTGGGTATAACCCGCCCCCACCACTAGGCCATCTTTAACCAGTACACAACCCACCGCCGGGTTAGGCCGCGCTATCAATTGGGCTTGCTGAGCCTGGGCTAAAGCCAGGGCCATATAATGTAAATGCGCTTCGGTGTCGGCCATTACTTAGCTTTGTGCTCTTGTTCTAAACGCTCGATTTCGGCCCTAAATTCGTTTAAATCCTTAAAACTCCGGTAAACTGATGCAAAACGGACATAAGCCACCTCATCTAGTTGACGCAATTGAGCCATCACCGCTTCCCCCACCTGTTGCGTGCCTACTTCGCGTTCGCCACTCACCCTAAGGCTGTGCTTAATGCGGTTGATACTGGCTTCAATGTCTTCAATACTCACCGGCCGCTTTTCCAGTGAACGCAAAATGCCGGCCCGCAGCTTCTGTTCGTCGAAGGGTTGGCGGGTGCCATCTTGTTTTACCACGCGGGGCATAAGTAGCTCAGCCACCTCAAAGGTAGTAAAGCGTTCGTTACACGTTAGGCACTCACGCCGACGGCGAATTTGCTCGCCTTCGCCCACTAGCCGAGAGTCGATAACTTTAGTTTCTGGATTACTGCAAAATGGGCAATGCATAGGTTTCTCGAAAAGTAATGTTGGCCTGAGCTTTTATGTGCCTCATTATAGCCACATTAACCTAGCCAGTCACAGGCATTGCAGGCTAGATGTTAGCCACTAGCTTTGTGCCCACAAACTGCTATTCTGCCTGCTTTGTGCTTTTGACTGCAACATTCAAGGAATGACATGAGCAACCTACCCTTAGCTGAGCTTGCCGCCCTAGGCGCCGCCCTGTGCTGGACTTTTACCGCCATTGTCGCCGCGCCTGGAGTACATCATTTTGGTGCCGTGGCCTTCAATCGTTATCGGGTGGTATTTGCAGGCTTGGTACTGATTGCCATTAGTAGCGCGCTGGATCTTTGGCAAAGTCTGCCAGACAACTCGATGCTCACCCTGATTGTTTCCAGCTTAATCGGCATCGTCATCGGTGATACCGCCCTTATGCAGGCCTTAAAGCGGGTGGGCCCGAGGCGCAATTCAGTGCTTTTCGCCACCAGCGCACCTATGGCTGCCGGCCTTGGCTTTATTTGGCTAGGCGAAACCCTAAGCACAAACTTACTGATTGGCTGCGGGCTAGTTTTATTTGGCGTGGTTAACGCTGTCTGGTGGGGCCGTAAGGCCGAGGCGGGGCATAAACTGGAGCAGGTGAGCGGCAATTTAGGCATTGGTATTGGCATTGGTTTAATCGCGGCTTTTGGCCAGGCGGCAGGCGCGGTGATGGCCAAGCCTGTGCTCTTAGCGGGCGCCGACCCTATTGCCGCCTCGGCCATACGCGTGGGTTTTGCAGGCCTAGTGCTATTGCTGGTGCGGCTGCTGCCTTTCGCCTGGGCCAAAGCCAACGGTGCGCCAACGCTTGCCTTGATTGGGCGCACCATGGTGAGTGCCACCTTAGGCTTGGTGTTGGGTATGACCTTGGTGGTTTATGCCTTAGGTGTGGGTGAAGTGGGCATGGTAATGACCTTATCGGCCATAGTGCCGGTGACGATTTTACCGGTCATTTGGTTCATCACTGGCAAGCTCCCTAGCCTCGGCGCATGGTTTGGCGCCGCCCTGGTAGTGCTGGGTAGCGCGGTGATTTTCTTAAACCGCTAAGCTGGGTTTATTGCGATAAGTAAGCTGCCAGAAAATCATCAAAACCTTGGCTTTGCTCAACTTCAATGCGCGCTTGGGCGGCAATAGATGCACCCGCTTCGTCGTTGAGCTGCTGCCTACGCTCAAGCGTTAAAGGCTGCTGCAAGTGGTAGGCCTGATGCTGCTGGGCCAACTCGAAGGCCAGCTGTTGGTGTGACATGTTTTTAGCCTGCATGGCTGCTAATACTTGAGCCGAAGGCGTTAGAGAGGCATCGCTTAAGCGCTGTTCCATTGCTTCTACGGCCGCCATAGTGGCATCAGCATTAGGCATAACTTGCGCCACTTGGCGTAAATTGGCCATCATACCTAGACCTAACTGATCAAGGCTTTGCTGCCCCTCACAAGTTTGCAACATGAGCCCGGGTTTGCGGCCCTGGCGTACAACCAAGGCCTGATTTTCACCAATTGCATCGCACTCTTGCTGGCTGATGAGCGGGCTGTCGGCAAACAAGCACCAGGCGAGAAAGACATTAATAAAGTGACTTTGTTGCGCATCAATACCTAAAGGTAAGAATGGGTTAAGGTCGATATTACGCACTTCAACATATTCCACGCCCGCCTCTTTTAAGGCGTGCACGGGCTTTTGCCCCGAGCGAGCCACACGCTTAGGTCGAATATCACTGTAATATTCATTTTCAATTTGTAATAAATTGGTGTTCAGCTGGCGATACTCTCCATCCACTTTAACGCCCAATTTTTCGTACTGGGTGAGCGAGGTAGAGATGGCGTGCTCAAGGGATTTGGCGTAAGCGTCTAAGTCGTTAAAGCACAGGCTTAGCACCGACTGCACTTTGTTGTTGTAACCCAAGTCGCTCATGCGTAGCGAGGTAGCGTAGGGGCCTATGAGGCTATCACCTGGGCCTTGCTCTAGATCCACCTGACGACCTTTAACAAAGCTTGCATCCAGGGCTGGCGAAGCGCCAAACAGATATAACAGCACCCATGAGTGACGCCGAAAGTTACGAATCAAACCAAAGTACTGGCTGGAACGAAAGTCACATGGGCTTTGCTCATCACCCATTAGCTGCTGATAGGCTGGCCAAAAGTCATCGGTAGGCGAAAAGTTAAAATGCAGGCCGGCAATAGTCTGCATGATTTTGCCATAGCGCCAGGCCAAACCCACCCGATAGGTGTGCTTGAGCTTACCAATGTTAGAACTGCCAAAATCGGCAATACGGATATCCGCTTCACCGTCTAAATAACACGGCATACTGGCTGGCCACACGTATTCACCTACGCTTTGCAGATGACTGGCACTAAAGCTGTGCAGCTGTTGCATATACTCCAAGGCGGGTTCTGGGGCCTGGAATACTGGGGTAATGTATTCTAGCAAGGCTTCGGAGTAATCTGTGGTGATGCTGCCGTGGGTCAGGGTAGAGCCCAAAGTCGCTGGGTGATCGGTATGGCTAATACGCCCACCAAGGCCAACGCGCAAACCTTCCTTTTCAATACCACATTGCAAACTGATTAAGGTGGCTGCTACGGGTGAATTTTGAATTTGCTGTAACCGCTGCTGTAATTGAGTGGGCATCTACCGTTCCAGTTTATCTGTGTTTGTCTGTGTCTAAACCAATGCGCAGTTTAGCCTAGTTTACATTGGATTTGTGTTTATGCGCGGCCTTTAGCGCGAGCTTGGGCTGCTTGTAGCTTTTGCGCCATACTACCCATGCTCGCTGGGCCAGTATGCTTTTGCTGACCTTGTTGCGTTTGCTTTGTAGGCTGGGCCTGGTGCTGAGACTGGGGCTTTCTAGCCCGAGTATGCGCCATAGCTTGGTCTTCTTCATTGGGCAATGCATCGTCCAAACGCATACTTAAACCAATACGCTTACGCGCCACATCCACCTGCATGATTTTAACTTTAACAATTTCGCCGGCCTTCACTACCGTGTGAGGGTCTTTGACAAATTGCTTTGATAATGCAGAAATATGCACCAAGCCGTCTTGATGTACGCCTAAATCCACAAACGCACCAAAGTTGGTCACATTACTAATGGTGCCTTCCATAATGGCCCCCAAGGTCAACTGCTTAATGCTTTCAACCCCATCGGTCAATTTAGCCATACGGAATTCTGGCCTTGGGTCGCGCTTGGGCTTTTGCAGCTCGGTGAGCAGATCTTGCACGGTTTGTGCGCCAAAATCTTGGCTTTGTAACTGACTCACCTGGATGTGCTTAAGTTGATCACTACCAATGAGTTCGTCAACCTTAAGCTTTAGGCGCCCAGCTAATTGATCAACTAGGCCATAGGCTTCAGGATGCACTGCAGTGCTGTCCAAGGGATTGTCGCCGCCGCGAATGCGCAAAAACCCGGCCGCTTGCTCAAAGGCTTTATCACCTAAGCGCGCCACTTTGAGTAACTGCTTACGGTTGGCAAAGGCACCATGCAGCTCGCGATGTAAGACAATGTTTTCGGCAAGGGTTTTATTCAGGCCTGCAACTCGCCGCAACAAAGGCGCTGAGGCCGTATTAAGGTCTACGCCCACATCGTTAACGCAGTCTTCTACTACGTTATCCAGCTTGCGGGTTAATTGCACCTGGCTTACATCATGTTGATACTGACCCACACCAATGGCTTTAGGCTCAATTTTAACCAATTCGGCTAGCGGGTCTTGCAAGCGCCGGGCAATGGATACTGCGCCCCGGTAGCTGACATCTAAATCGGGGAATTCTGCCGCCGCTAGGGCCGACGCCGAGTAGATCGACGCCCCCGCCTCACTAACGATGATGCGCTGCAAAGACGGGGCACTATCCTGAGTACCCAGCCGAGCTTGCACTTCTTTAACTAGCTTATCGGTTTCCCGTGAGCCAGTGCCGTTACCAATGGCCACCAAGGCAATATTGTATTTCTGGCACCAGTGCACAACCAGCTCCAACGCCGCTTGCCACTTGTTATGGGGTACATGGGGGAAGATGGTTTCTGTGGCTAGCAGCTTACCTGTGCCATCAACTACCACGGCCTTAACGCCTGTGCGTAAGCCTGGGTCCAAGCCTAAAGTGATTTTATCGCCTGCTGGGGCAGCCAAGAGCAAGGCTTTAAGGTTGTTAGCAAACACGCTGATGGCACTGTCTTCTGAGGCTTCTCTAACGCGCGTTATAAGGGCCGTTTCTAGTTGGCTAGATAACTTCACCCGCCAGGTCCAACGCACCACTTCACTGAGCCATTTATCTGCCCCACGGCCTTGATCCTTAATGCGCCAGTATGCAGCAACTTTGGATTCAAAGGGCAGGTGATCATTGGCCGACCAGATAATGCTGGCCTGCAAAACACCTTCGTTACGGCCCCGTAAAATAGCCAGGGCACGGTGTGAGGGAATGGTATTTAAGGCTTCCTGAAACTCAAAATAGTCTTGAAACTTAGCGCCTTGTTGCTGCTTACCGTCAATTACTTGAACCTGCCACTGGGCTTCTTGCCAACCCATAGTACGCAATTCTTCTAACAAATCTGCGGCCAGGCTAAAACGCTCCATCAAAATTTGTTTAGCGCCATCTAAGGCGTCTTTAAGGTTGTTGATTTGTAATTGTGTATTTAGATAAGCCTGTGCCACCTGCTCTGGATTCAGGCTAGGGTCTTGCAACAAGGCATCGGCCAAAGGTTCAAGCCCCGCCTCAATGGCAATTTGTGCCTTGGTGCGGCGTTTAACTTTATAGGGCAGGTAAAGGTCTTCTAAGCGCGTTTTGCTTTCGGCTGCGTTAATCAAGGCCACCAGTTCTGGGGTCAGCTTTTCTTGCTTACGAATGCTCTCCAGAATGCTTTGTTTGCGACTGTTAAGTTCACGCAAATAACCCAGGCGTTCTTCCAAGGTGCGCAACTGAGTGTCATCCAACACACCCGTAACTTCTTTGCGATAACGCGCAATAAAAGGCACCGTAGCGCCTGCGTCCAGCAACTTAATAGCGGCTTCGACTTGCCATTTTTGCACGCCCAATTGAGTGGCAATTTGTTGATTAATCACGGGCTTAGAATCCTTTTCTGTAGCAGCTCAGGCTTCATTTATGGGGTTAAACCATGGCTTTTAAAGAGGTCTTTATGGAGTGCCACAAAAAAGGCCCCGTTAGGAGCCTTTTTAATAGTAACCCAACAGCAAAAAATTAGCTTTGCTGTGGGCCCGCCTTAACGATGGCATCAGAAACGCTAAAGCGCTTGAAGTTTTCGTTAAACTTGCTAATCAATGCCGCGGCTTCAGTGTCGTAGGCAGCCTTATCCTGCCACGTGTTGCGTGGGTTAAGCAAGTGGCTGTCCACACCTTCCAAAATAGTTGGAATATCCACGTTAAGGCCGTCTAGATGCTGGGTTGCCGACTCTGCAATGTTGCCACTTTGAATGGCAGAAATAATGGCCCGAGTGGTAGGAATACTAAAGCGCTTACCGGTGCCATAAGAGCCACCCGTCCAACCCGTATTAACCAAATAAACTTTGCTGCCAAACTCTTCTATACGCTTCATTAACAGCTCGGCGTATACGCCAGCTGGACGAGGGAAGAAAGGCGCGCCAAAACAAGTAGAAAAAGTAGAGCGGATGGCGGCACTGGAACCCATTTCGGTGGAACCCACTAAGGCCGTGTAGCCACTCAGGAAGTGGTAGGCTGCAGCTTCCTTAGACAAGATAGACACTGGCGGCAAAACGCCCGTTAGGTCACAAGTCAAAAAGATAATGGCTTCTGGTTCGCCCGCCAAGTTTTTCTTGGTGCGCTTGGCAATGTGCTCTAAGGGATATGCACAACGGCCGTTTTCGGTGATGTCGGTGTTGTCGTAATCGGCCTGCTTAGAATCTTCGTCTAGCCATACGTTTTCGACGATAGCACCAAAGCGGATAGCATCCCAAATAATGGGTTCGTTTTTCTGGCTTAAATTGATGGTCTTGGCGTAACAGCCGCCTTCAATGTTAAACACTACGCCTTTACCCCAACCATGTTCGTCATCACCAATGAGATAGCGATCTGGGTCTGCAGACAAGGTGGTTTTACCGGTACCCGACAAACCAAAGAACAAAGTAGTTTTGCCATCATCGCCAACGTTGGCAGAACAGTGCATGGGCAGCACGTCTTGGGCTGGCAACAAAAAGTTCTGTACTGAGAACATGGCTTTTTTCATTTCACCGGCGTAACGCATACCGGCAAGCAACACCTTGCGCTGGGCAAAGTTAATCATCACGCAACCATCGCTATTGGTGCCGTCACGTTCTGGCTGGCATTCAAAGTTGGCAACGTTCAAAATTTGCCATTCATCTTTATCTGCTGGGTTGTAGTCTTGAGGCACGATGAATAGGTTTTGGCCAAACAAGTTCTGCCAAGCAGTTTGAGTGGTCATTTGAATAGGAATGTAATGCTCACGGGAGGCGCCCACATGCACACTGGCTACATACTTGTCTTGGCCTACCAAAGAAGCTTCAACACGGCTCCACAAGGCATCAAACACTGCGGGGGCTACTGGGCGGTTTACTGCGCCCCATTCAATTAGGTCTGAGGTGCCTGGCTCTTGAACTACAAAACGGTCTAGCGGAGAGCGGCCTGTGCGGACCCCTGTGATGACGTTAAGGGCGCCTGTGTTGGCCAAAGTGCCTTCACCATTAGCAACGGCTTTTTGAATCAAGCTAGCGGGTGAAAGTTGGGTGTATGTGGTGCCAGTATCAGCAGCGTTCATGTATCAATACCTTTGAATTGCAAAAGTTTCTGGCAGTATTATGCAGAAACTTTGTCGGACCTACGCCTTGCGGCGTGAAAATTAAGGCTGGATTATGCCAGAAAGGTGATCAAAAAGCCAAAATACGGCCCATTGATTTAACTAATATAGGTGCCTAGGTAACCCTCATTAATGCAGCTCTGAGGGGGTTTCTTCTGCATGGCTTATGGGTTCGAGCAAAAGGTGGCAATCAACCCGATCAAAACTATAGTGCTTGTTGCAAAAATGACAGTCGATAATAATAGCTTCTTGTTCATCCAGTATTTCATCAACAGCCTGCTTGCCTAAAGCGGCAATGGCCGCGCCACAACGTTCGCGGCTGCAATCACACTGATGCTCAACGGACCTTGGAGGGAACACCGTTACTTGTTGTTCATGGAACAAGCGGTAGAGCACCTGTTCGGCGGGCAATTGACTAAGTTCTTCCGGCGTGAGGGTGGTGGCCAAAGCATGCACCAGCTCCCAATCTAAATCGGCCTGGGTTTCACTGACAATGGTGTTAGGCAGGCGTTGCAACATAAACCCGGCAGCACCTTGGCTATTACTAACCAACTGGATATGGGTAAGCAGCTGTTCCGATTGGTAAAAATAGCTTTCGATGCAGCCCGCTAAACTTGCCTCATCCATGGTGACAATGCCCTGATAGCGCTGCCCCTGCTCAGGCTCAATAGTAATAATTAGGCGTCCACCGGTTGCCAGCTCGGGGAAGCTAGCCGTGGCGCTTATGCGTTCATCAACCTGAGCCAAGCCTTTCACCCGAAACGGCTGTTCTGGGTCATCGCTGGTTTGGCGACATTCGGCCAGCATCATCTGTATTGGCCCATCACCACGAATTTGCACACTTAAGCGCCCCCGTAGTTTTAAGTTAGCACTGAGCAAACACGCAACAATGGACATTTGCGTCAGCAGGTTGGCAATTGGAGCCGGATAGTTGTGCTGCTGTTGCAAGCAATCTACGCCTTGGTCTAGGCGCAAGTGCACGCCGCGAATGTCCATGTTGGCAAACATGAAGCCTTGCATTGAATCCTGGGTGATGGTGGTCATAAAGTGTATCTAACAAATCTATTAAAAAGCTATTGCTAGCTTATGGCTGGGACTATTGTAAGCTAATTTTGCTGTTGCTCAAACCGCGTTTGATCACGCCTCTGCTTTTTAGTGGGCCGCCCCTGGGAGATGCTTACCTGCCCCATGGCCTTACGACCAGCCGCCAAGTCCACTCTGGCTTTTTCGCTAGCCGCGGTTTCCTGATACAACAAGGCGGCCTCTGGTGCGCCCCGGCGGCTGCCTGATAAACCCAATACTATAATGGTTTTTTCCTCATAACCCTGGCGAATGGTTAATTGTGCATGTAGCTCTACCACCCGGCTGGATTTACCTTTAGCGCCTTGATAGTGCACTTTGCCGCCTTCGATGGCTTGCTTTGCCAGAGCCCGGGTTCTAAAGAAGCGTGCCGCCCATAACCACTTATCCAGCCGCACTTTATCGGCACTTTTATCGGCGTTGCTTTTGTTGGCGTTGTTGCCCATGCTGAATTCCCTATTTTCATCTAACCATGACATAAATTGCCTGCTCTAGCACTTGAATTATGCTATGGTCGGGCGCATATTTTTGACCTAAGCTTTGATTATATAGGACTCCCCATGAGTGAAGTAAAGCACTGCAAATTATTAATTTTAGGCTCTGGCCCTGCTGGTTATACGGCGGCCGTTTATGCCGCCCGCGCCAACCTAAACCCAGTGCTGATTACAGGCATGGAAATGGGTGGCCAGCTCACCACTACCACCGATGTGGACAACTGGCCCGGTGATGTTGAAGGCTTGCAAGGCCCAGCCTTGATGGAACGCATGAAAGCCCACGCCGAACGCTTTGAAACAGAGATCATTATTGACCATATAGCCTCAGTGGATTTAAGCCAAAGGCCATTTAAACTTGCAGGCCAGGGCACTCAATACACCTGCGATGCACTCATCATTTGCACCGGTGCCAGCGCGCGTTATTTAGGCCTAGACAGCGAAACAGCGTTCCAGGGCAAAGGTGTGTCGGCCTGTGCCACCTGTGATGGTTTCTTCTATCGCAACAAAAAAGTGGCGGTCATCGGCGGCGGCAACACCGCAGTTGAAGAAGCCTTGTACCTGAGCAACATTGCCGCCGAAGTGACGGTAGTGCACCGCCGTGACCAGTTCCGCAGCGAAAAAATATTAGCCGACCGGCTCATGGAAAAAGTTAAGAACGGCAATATCAAGCTCGAATTGCACCAAAATTTAGATGAAGTCTTGGGCGATAGCATGGGCGTCACTGGCATGCGCATCAAGAGTAGTTTGGATGGCAGCACCAAAGACTTGGATGTCGACGGCGTCTTCATTGCCATCGGCCACACGCCTAACACTGGCCTGTTTGAAGGCCAACTGGACATGGCGGGCGGCTATCTCAAAGTGCAAAGCGGCAGCCAAGGCAATGCCACACAAACCAGTGTGGAAGGTGTTTTTGCCGCTGGCGACGTGATGGATCACATCTACCGCCAAGCCATCACGTCGGCTGGCACGGGCTGCATGGCAGCGCTGGACGCCGAACGTTACCTAGATGAGCTGTAAATAGGCGCATAGTAAATAGACAAGCAGTAAAAAAACTAGGAATGGCCGCATAATTAAATGTACAATGGCAGCCATCCAAACAAGGCCTTCGCCTTGTCAAATAAAAACAGTGAGAGAGGCTTACTATGGATTTACTCGGATTTTTGTTCCGTTGGTCACACCTGCTATTCGGCATTACCTGGATTGGCATGTTGTTCTACTTCAACTTTGTGCAGGGCGGCTACTTTAAGCAAGCTAGTGCAGAGGGCTTAGCCGATGCAAAAGCCAAGCTAGCGCCTAGCGCTTTGTGGTGGTTTCGTTGGGGTGCCATGGGTACCTTCCTAACTGGCGCAATCATGCTCTTCACCGTGCCTTCCGCTGTAAGCAACTATATCTGGATCGGTTCTTTATTCGGCACCTTTATGTTCCTCAACGTATGGCTCATCATTTGGCCTAACCAGAAAATTGCTCTAGGCATGGTAGAAGGCGATGGTCCTGCTGCTGGTGCTAAGGCATTATTGGCCTCACGTCACAACGTATTGTTCGCTGCCCCTATGGCATTCGCCATGTTGGCTTCTGGTCACGGCGGCATGGGCGGCTGGGCTGTGGTTGATTGGAGCGCAACTTCAATGATCGTTATGCTATTGATTGTTGCGGCGCTAGAAGTTAACGCAATTATTGGTAAGCAAGGTCCATTGACTACCGTTAAGGGCGTGATTCACAGCTCCCTAGCATTGACTGCAGTCATGGTGCTGGTATTTAACTTCCTATAAAGAATGGTTACATAGCAGACACAAAAAAGCCCAGATAAATCTGGGCTTTTTTAATGGTGTTGCCACCAAATTCGAGGCGCCCATCCTAGGCGCTAGTACATCCTGTAAACTCCATGTCCTTCCCTGTCGGCTAAACTAGCAAGCTAGTTAGCTAACCAACGTTCCTTCACAAGTAAGGTACGCCAATAAACATAGGAACAATTCTGAGTTTTACTAATTATTTTAACTATGCGGGCTTATTGACCGATTTTAATCAGCTCAACTTCAAAGATCAGTGCATCGTTAGGCCCAATCATTTGCCCAGCACCTTGGGTGCCATAGGCCAAATCTGGGTGAATAAAGAATTTAAACTTCGAGCCAACACGCATTAGCTGAACACCTTCTGTCCAGCCAGCAATAACGCCATTGAGTGGGAATTGAGCCGGCTCACCACGCTCAACTGAGCTGTCAAACACCTGGCCATCCATGGTGGTACCATGGTAATGCACGGTCACGGTATCAGTAGCCACAGGCATCGCGCCTTCACCCTCTACCAAAACTTGGTACTGCAAGCCGGTTTTAGTCACTTGCACGCCTTCTTTTTGGGCATTTTCGGCCAAAAAGGCTTCACTGTTATTAAGTGCGCCATCAAATTTTGAAGAGGCCAAATGACGTTGATATTCTTGAACATTTTCAACGGCTTGCTGCTGATTAATCAGGGTTTTTTGACCTAAGTAACTGGCATTAAAGCCTTCTACGAAGGCTTCTAAATTGAGGTTATCAAAATCATTAGCTAACTGCCCAGCAACCAAAGTGCCCAAGCTGTAACTAACTTTTTGTTCGATATTGTCTAAATCAATTTCAGCAACAGCTGGAGTGGCGGCTAGGCCAATGGCACTGGTAACGGCCAAACGGCTAATCATAGTTTTCATGCAATTTCCTTGGTAGCGAGTTAGTGCCAAACGTGTGTTCTATTTAGCGCGCTGCATAGCATATATAAGACTTATAGTTGACGCAAAACTATTTGACCTCATTTGCCTTTATTTACCTCTATTTGCCTAGGTTTACGCATCATTACAAGGGCAGGGCCTGCGCCTGTGGTATCATCCGCCGCCATGATTAAATTTGACCAAATCACCCTACAACGGGGTAGTCAGCCTCTCATTGAAGCCGCCGACCTCACCCTACACTCCGGCCAACGCTATGGTTTGATAGGGCGTAACGGTGCCGGTAAAACCAGCCTATTTAAGCTTTTATTGGGCCAGCTGCAATTGGATTCTGGCAGGCTTAGCTGGCCTCCCAGCATGCGCATGGCACATATGGCCCAAGAGCTAGGTGGTGTTAAGCGCACCACCTTAGACCATGTGCTCGATGGCGACCAAGCCCTACGCCAGGCCGAAGCGGCCATTGCCAAGGCGGAGGCCGCCCATGACGAAAAAGCTTTAGCCCATGTGTATGCCGACTATGACCACGTGGGAGGTTATAGCGCCGTTAACCGAGCCCAACAGCTGTTACAAGGCCTGGGTTTTCCAGAGCAAGATTGGTCGCAGCCTGTAGGTAGTTTTTCTGGCGGCTGGCGAGTGCGCTTAAACCTCGCTCAGGCCCTTATGTGTCCATCGGATTTATTGTTGTTGGACGAGCCTACCAACCATTTGGATTTAGACGCCACCCTGTGGCTGGAGACCTGGTTACAAAAGTATGAAGGTACTTTGTTACTGGTGTCACACGATCGCGATTTTCTTGATCAAGTGGTGCAGGTCATCGTCCATCTAGACCACAAAAAGCTCACCTCATACCGCGGTAACTACGCTGCTTTTGAGCGCCAAAAAGCCGAACGCATGGCCCAACAGCAAGTCATGTATGCAAAGCAACAAGTTGAAATTGCCCACATCGAAAACTTTATCCGCCGCTTCAAGGCCAAGGCCAGCAAGGCAAAACAAGCCCAAGGCCGAGTAAAAGCCCTTGAGCGTATGGAAAAGATTGCCCCAGCCTATGCCGATTCGCCCTTTACTTTCCGCTTTCCCGAATTTGAGCGCACCAGTTCCACTTTATTGGACCTAGACCAGGTGAGCATTGGTTACGACAAACCCATATTGCACGCCAATATGACCCTGTTGCATGACTCTCGTTATGCATTATTGGGCCCTAATGGCGCCGGCAAGTCGAGTTTAATCAAAGCCTTAGTGGGTGATTTAGCGCCCCTGTCTGGCAACATAGTGCAGGGCGACCACCTAAAAATAGGTTATTTTGCCCAACACCAACTCGAAGCCCTAGACTTAAACGCCAGTGGCTTATTGCACCTTCAACGCCTCCAACCCAGCGCCAGCGAACAAGAATTGCGTAACTTTTTAGGCAGCTTCGGCTGGCAAGGCGAACGCGTATTTGAACCGGTGAAGCATTTTTCAGGTGGAGAAAAAGTGCGCCTAGCCTTAGCCATGATCGCCCTGCAAAAGCCCAATTTATTACTGCTGGACGAACCTACCAACCACTTAGACTTAGAGGCACGCCACGCCTTAACCATGGCTTTGCAGGCTTATGAAGGTGCGCTGGTGGTCATATCCCATGACCGTCACCTACTGCGTCAAGTGGTGGATCAATATTGGCTGGTGGCTAATGGTCAGGTCAAAGAGTTTGAGGGCGATCTGCAAGATTACCAAGCCCAGGTACAGTCTCTAGCTCAGGTTCAAGCCCAAACCAAGGTACAGCAAAGACTTGACGCCAAGCGTATCGACCCCGGTAGCGCTGCAGCCAATACCGAAGCCGTGACGCCAGCCGAGCGTAAGCAACAAAAGCGCCAACAGGCCGAAATGCGTAAGCAGCTTAGCCCCCTTAAAAAGGCCATAACAAAACACGAAAAAGACATTGATGTTTGGCAGGCGAAACTGGATCAACTAGAATTAGAGCTGGCTCAACCGAGCTTGTATGCAGCAGAAAATAAGGCCAAACTAAAGGACTTACTGGCCCAGCAAACCGAGGCCTCAAGTCAACACCAAATCAGTGAAGAGCTGTGGCTAGAGCAACAAGATGAGCTAGAGACCTTAAGCGCGAGCTTAGGCATTTAAACCCACCTCAGCTAAACCAAAAAAAGGCGAGCCCGTGACTTTTCAATCCAGCCAGCGTCAATTTCCCAGCAGCCGTTTAAGGCGTATGCGTTATAACGATTTTTCGCGCCGTTTGATGCGTGAAAACCAGCTCACCACCGATGACCTGATATACCCCATGTTCGTCATTGAAGGCAGTAACGAGCGTCAATCTGTGGCCTCCATGCCTGGGGTTGAACGCTTGAGCATAGATTTGTTGGTGGCCGAAGCCAAACAGCTGGTGCAGCTCGGCATTCCTGCTATTGCCTTATTCCCTGTCATTGCCCCGGCCGCCAAATCGTTAAAGGCAGAGGAAGCTTATAGCCCAAATGGCCTAGCCCAGCGGGCAGTGCAAGCGGTAAAAGACGCCTGCCCAGAACTAGGCGTGATTACCGATGTGGCATTAGACCCTTTCACTACCCATGGTCAGGATGGCATCATTGATGAACATGGCTATGTGCTCAATGACATCACCGTAGACATTCTTATCCAACAAGCCCTCTCCCATGCCGCCGCTGGGGCCGACGTAGTGGCACCTTCGGATATGATGGATGGCCGCATCGGCAGCATCCGCAGCGCCTTAGAGCAAGACGGCCATATTAATACCTGCATCATGGCTTATGCTGCCAAATATGCCTCCGCCTACTATGGGCCTTTTCGCGATGCCGTAGGCTCTGCAGGCAACATAGGCAAGGGCAACAAGTTCAGTTATCAAATGGACCCGGCCAATAGTGACGAGGCCCTGCACGAAGTGGCGCTTGATCTGGCCGAAGGCGCAGACATGGTGATGGTTAAACCCGGCATGCCTTACTTGGACATTGTCAGCCGCGTTAAGCGAGAACTGCAGGTTCCCACCTTCGTCTATCAAGTGAGTGGTGAATACGCCATGCACATGGCGGCCTTTCAGAACGGTTGGCTCGATAAAGACAGCGTTATGTTAGAGTCGTTACTGGGCTTTAAACGGGCTGGCGCCGACGGCATTTTAACTTATTTCGCCAAAGACGCGGCCCTATTACTTAACCGCTAACCTAGCGCCAAACCAATCGCCAACTAAGGAAGCCAAGCATGGCCAAAGCCAAAACCGCCTACGTATGCAACGAATGCGGATCTGATTACCCTAAGTGGCAAGGCCAATGCAGCGATTGCGGCACCTGGAACAGCTTACAAGAAATCCGCATTGCACCAACCAGCGGCCATGTCAGCGCCAGTAGTCGTGTCAGTGCAGCCAAAGGCTATGCTGGTGTTGCCTCACAACTACAAGATTTAGGCGATGTTGATATTGCTCAAGTGGCGCGTTTGAGCACCGGCATTGGCGAACTAGATCGGGTCTTGGGCGGCGGCCTAGTTACGGGGTCGGCCATTTTAATCGGTGGTCATCCGGGGGCTGGCAAAAGCACCCTATTACTACAGCTTATGTGCCGCTTAGCGCAACATATGACGGCCCTTTACATCACTGGCGAAGAATCACTACAACAAGTGGCCATGCGGGCCCAGCGCCTTGAACTACCCACCACCAATTTGAAAATGCTCACGGAAACCGACGTCGATACGATTTTAGCCACCTGCGTGCAACTTAACCCTAGGCTCATTGTAGTTGACTCCATCCAAGTGATGCAGCTAGCCGACATTAGCTCTGCGCCTGGCAGCGTGTCCCAAGTACGCGAATCTGCTGCTGCATTAATTCGCTATGCCAAACAGTCTGGCGCCGTGCTGCTACTAGTGGGCCACGTCACCAAAGATGGCAGCATTGCAGGACCTAAGGTGCTAGAGCACATGATCGATTGCTCACTGCAACTGGAAGGCGACAACGACAGCCGTTACCGCACCTTGAGGAGCCACAAAAACCGCTTTGGTGCGGTTAATGAAATAGGCGTTTTTGCAATGATGGAAAAGGGCCTTAAAGAAGTGAAGAACCCCAGCTCCATTTTCCTATCCCGCGCCGAGGGCAATGCCGCTGGCAGCTTGGTTATGGTTATTTGGGAAGGCACTAGGCCTTTATTGGTGGAGCTTCAAGCCTTAGTGGATGACAGCCACATGAGTAACCCAAGACGCGTGGCCGTGGGCTTAGACCAAAACCGCCTGAGCATGCTCTTAGCAGTGCTGCATCGCCACGGCGGTTTACATACGGGCGACCAGGATGTGTTTGTGAATGTGGTCGGCGGTGTACGCGTGTCTGAAACTGGGGCCGATTTAGCCATGCTTTTGGCCATTGTTTCAAGCATCCGCGACCAAGCCTTAGACCAGAATTTGGTGGTATTTGGCGAAGTGGGTTTATCGGGCGAAATACGCCCTGTGCCCAGCGGCCAAGAGCGTATTCGCGAAGCGGCAAAGCATGGCTTTAAGCGTGCTATTGTGCCCATTGCCAATGTACCGGCAGCGAAACCCGCAGGGGCGGGAAGTTTGGCAGGTATGGAAATAATTGGCGTAAAAAATCTGCAACAAGCACTCGCCGCACTCTAGGGAGGCCTGCAACAACAATAACGAGCTAGCGTCATGCCCATTAAGCCCGAGCTAAGCACCCACAAGGGGGATATTCGTCTGCTAAACAGCAGCGATGTTGCCCAGCTGGCCGATTATTATCGCCGTAACCAGGCTCATTTTGCCCCTTGGGAAGCAGCCCGCAACGCCGATTTTTATGAGCATCACTATACTCTTGATCGCATCTTAGAAGCCGAAGGCCAGTTTCATGCCGATGAAGAAGTGAAGCTAGGTGTATTTTGCCCACAATCGCAGCAGATGATCGCCAGCATCGACTTTTCCCAAATCGTGCGTGGGCCTATGCAGACCTGCTATGTGGGTTACTCCATTGATGCCCAGTACCAAGGCCGAGGGTTGATGCAAGAGTTTATGCCGCCCTGCATCGACTATATGTTTAAGCACTTTAATATGCATCGTATTATGGCCACCTACATGACCAATAACGACCGTAGTGCTGCCTTACTAGAGCGCCTAGGGTTTGCAAAAGAAACTTACGCAAAGTCTTACTTGAATATTGCCGACACTTGGCGAGACCATGTACTTACGGCGCTGGTGAATCCCAGGCATTCGCCGCTCCATGACATCCATGTCACCGCGGCAGGGCCGGCCCCGCTTCCGTAGGAAGTGCTTTGGGTCTACCGTACATAAGAAAGCCGGCGTCTATTGCTAGAGGCCGGCTTTTTATCTGCTAGATCAATTACTTGATCTTAGCTTCTTTGTACATTACATGCTTGCGGATTCTTGGATCGAATTTCTTCATTTCCATTTTGTCCGGCATGGTACGCTTGTTCTTAGTAGTGGTGTAGAAGTGACCAGTACCAGCGCTGGAAACCAGCTTAATCTTATCGCGCATGAGTCTTCTCCTTAAACCTTGGTGCCATTGGCACGTACGTCAACTAGAACGGCATCAATACCTTTCTTGTCGATGATACGCATACCCTTGGATGTAACCCGAAGGCGAACGAATTTGTTTTCGCTTTCTACCCAAAAACGATGCCAATGCAAGTTTGGTAAAAAACGACGGCGTGTTCTGTTGTGTGCGTGAGACACGTTGTTACCAGCGACAGGGCGCTTTCCAGTAACCATACATACTCTGGACATTTTAACTTCCTCAAATTTAGTCTTGAATTAAGCATCGTGCCTAACTCTCAGGCGGAGCAGCCCTCCAGCGGGCCAATATCCGTACCAACCATACCTGCACCTAAGTTCTGGAGGTGGAAATATGGAGGCCGGACTTTAGCAAATTTAGCGGTAAAAGGCAACCTACTTCTAGTGGCGTGTAGCAACGAGTAAAACTTACAACAAACCTCGATCGGCAAAGGATACCCACTCGTGCCGGGCAACAACAAAGTGGTCCAATACACGAATATCCACCAAGGCCAAGGCCTCTACTAGGGCTTGGGTAATAAGGCGATCACTGAGGCTGGGTTCGGCCACCCCAGAGGGATGGTTGTGGGCCAGAATGACGGCCGCGGCATTTTTAGCTAAAGCCAGCTTTACTACTTCTCTTGGATGCACACTGGCGCTGTCGATGGTGCCTTGGAACAGCTCCACTAGCTCTAGCAAACGGTGCTGATTATCCAACAGCAGCAGGCAAAACACCTCCCGTTCGTAGTCGCCTATGTGGCACTGTAAGTAAGTGCCTACTTTGTGGCTAGAGCTTAAGTTTGTTGCCTTGGTTAGATTTTGTTGCTGCAATCGTAGACTTAGTTCTCGTACTGCTTGCAGCTGCACATACTTGGTGAGCCCCACACCTTGCTGTAAACAAAAGTCACCTATTTCGGCGGCCATTAATTTATCTAAGCTGCCAAAGCGCGACAACAACTGCCGCGCCACATCCACCGCCGACAGGCCAACGCTGCCGGTGCGCAAAAATATAGCAATTAGTTCGGCATCGGATAAGCTGCTTGGGCCATATTTAAGAAATCGCTCCCTTGGCCTTTCAGCATCGGGCCATTGTGGTATTGCCATGGCATCCATGCTCCTCATCGGTTAGATTGAGAATAAAGCATAGCAGCAAAGGCGCAAAGCGCCAGCATAAGGCTAGACCAGAATAAAGCCCAGCTACAAGGAATTTACAAGATGACCCCCATCGACACACAGTACCGAACCGGTCATGAACGAGCCTGCTTCGCTGGCGAGCAATAACAGCGGGCCGACTAATTCGTGGGACAGGCCGATGCGGCCCATGGGCACTTTATTACGGATATACGCTTGGCCCTTTTCGGTGTCAAAGTAGGCTTCGTTCATTTCTGTGCAAAAGTAACCTGGAGCGATGGCATTGACGCGAATCTGGTGCTGGGCTAGCTCTAACGCTAACACCTTAGTGAGCTGCACCACACCCGCTTTGGCCGTTGCATAGTGGCTCATTTGCAGCGCTCCTCTTAAGCCAAGAATAGAGGCAATGTTGATAATACTGCCAGGCTTTTCGGCCTTAACAAGGCGTTGTGAGACTTCCTGGGTTAACCGCCAAACCGACTTTAGGTTGGTATCCATCATCCCATCCCAAGCGTCCTCACTCATCTGCAAAAAGTTCTGCGCGTTGCCAATGCCTGCATTATTGACCAATATATCGACGCAGCCCAACTGGCGCTCAATCTCATCTAAGGCGGTTTGAACGCTGACCTTATTAGTCACATCCATAACCAAAGGCAAGGCTTGCCCACCTTTACTTTGTATTTCTACTGCCAATGTTTGCAGGCGTTCCATGCGCCGAGCGGCAATCACTACCGTTGCTCCTGCCGCCGCCATCGATTGCGCAAACTGTTTACCAAGGCCACTTGAGGCCCCTGTAATTAGGGCTATTTTTCCAGTTAATGAGAACTGATCAACATGCATAGGTTGCTCCAAATATCATGCCCGTACGGGCGCTGTTAGGTAGGCGGCAGTGTCACCAAAAGCAGGTGGTTTGTGCTTAATTTCCATGCGCGCTATAGAGCGCAAATGAACTTCGTCTGGGCCATCGGCATAGCGCAGGGCTCGGCCCCAAGTCCAATGGTCGGCCAGTGGTGTGTCGGGGCTAATACCCATGGCACCAAACACTTGCATGGCCCTGTCTGTAATGGTGGTGTGCAATAGTGGCACCAGCGCTTTGATCATAGATATTTCCATGCGTGCTGCTTTAGCGCCAACTTCATCAATCATCCAGGCGGTTTTAAGCACCAGCAAGCGCGCCTGCTCGATCTCTATGCGGGAGCGGGCAATGCCATCGGCCACGGAGCCATACTCATGCAGATACTTGCCAAAAGACTTGCGCTGCTGAGCACGCTCAACCATTAAGGCTAGGGCCAATTCTGCGGCACCGATGGAACGCATACAATGATGAATACGGCCCGGCCCGAGCCTCGCCTGCGCCAGTGCAAAACCACTGCCTTGTTCCCCCAGCAGGTTGCTGGCAGGCACCCGCACATTGCGCAACACAATTTCGCAATGGCCCTCTGGGGAGTGATGATTCATAATATTGATATTGCGCACCAACTCAACGCCTGGGGTGTCCATGGGCACCAAAATCATGCTTTGCTGGCGGTGACTTGGTGCCTCTGGGTCGGTTTTACCCATGACGATCAGTAGTTTGCAATGCGGATGTGCAGCATTAGTGATAAACCATTTGCGGCCATTGATGACATAGTCTTCGCCATCGCGGGTTATTGCCGTTTGAATATTAGTGGCATCGGACGAAGACACGTCAGGCTCGGTCATGGCAAAGGCTGAGCGTATGTCCCCCGCTAACAATGGATCTAACCACTGCTGACGCTGCTCTTGGGTTGCGAACATGTGCAGCAATTCCATGTTGCCCGTATCGGGGGCGTTGCAATTAAATACTTCTGCGGCCCAGTTAACGCTACCCATGATTTCGGCTAACGGCGCATATTCTAAATTAGACAAGCCGTGGCCTGGCTCATCGGCGGACAACGTAGGCAAAAATAAATTCCACAAGCCATCTGCCTTTGCTTGGGCCTTCAATGCGCCCATAAATGAGACTGGATAGATGCCCGCCTTTACCTCTTGGTGCCACTGGCCTATGCGGGGCACGATATGTTCATTCATAAAGGCCTTAAGCTGCTGGCATAGCCCTTGTACTTTTGTTGAGTAGTTAAAATCCATCATTTATTCCTTTATTCTAGGTGGCCTGCATCTTCGATAAGGGCAACGGCCATACCTGCCAAAAATGCCGTTAATTGCCCCACTTGTTCGGCTTGAGCACTGGAGGCGTTGCCATCTAAGGCGCGCTTTAACACTCCTTGACAAATGGCAGCAAGCCGAAAGAAGCTGAAAGCCAGATAAAAATGCCAATGTTCAATGCCATCTAGCTGCCGCAGTTCACAGTAGCGAGCAGTGATTTGTTGCTCCGTTGGCACCCCTAGCTGATTGCGATCTAAACCTGCTAATCCTTTAATAATGCCCCCTGGAGGTAAGCGCAAACACATGCAAAAATAGGCTAAATCAGCCAACGGGTGGCCTAGGGTTGATAATTCCCAATCCAATACCGCCAAAACACGGCTGCCATCAGCTGTAAAAATCATGTTGTCGAGGCGGTAATCACCGTGAATCAGGCTCACTTGATCATCATCCGTGGGCAAATGTGTTGGCAACCAAGTAATTAAGGTTTCCATGGCATCAATGGCTTTAGTTTCACTGGCACGATACTGCTTTATCCACCGCCCTAGCTGCCGTTCAAAGTAGTTCCCCGGTTTGCCATAGTCTTGCAGGCCAACGGTTTCGACCTTGATACTATGCAGGTGCGCAAGCACTTGGATCAGTTCATCATACAGCGGCCCACGCTCAGCCGACGTTAACTCTGGCAAGGCCGCATCCCAAAAAATACGGCCTGGGATAAAATTCATAATATAAAACATACTGCCAATGACATCATCGTCTTGGCACAGGTGCAGCACCTTGGCTACCGGCACTTGGGTTTGAGCGATGGCTTTTTGGACCCAATACTCACGGTCTACGGCATGGGCAGACTTAAGCAACTGGCCTGCAGGTTTAGCCCGTAATACATACTCACCACTAGCCGCAGACAGTAAAAACGTGGGGTTAGATTGCCCACCAGTAAATTTTTCTGCCTGTACAGGGCCCTTAAAGCCTTCTATTTTGGCCTCAAGATACGCACACAGTTTGGCCTTATCAAATACTTCACTGCTATCGGTCATGCTCTTAGCCTCTGCTTGCATGTTATCCATAAGTAATTGACCCTATACGATGGGGTAGGTCAAGGTGGGGGATGTTATTAAAGCTTGCGAGCCTTAAGGTATGGTTATTAAAGTAATAGTGGCAAAAACTGGTATTACGAACCTGCATGTTCAATTGTATTGCAGTAGCCGTTGGGCACTGTAGCGTTTGCTGGATTACGGCAGCTATGGGGCCTCCAGAAGTGACCACTAACAAACATTTCGCATGGGTATTTTTAATAGCCTCTATGGCCTTGCCAATGCGATCCACAAACATCTGCCAAGTTTCCGGTAGGCCCTCTAAACGATTTTGTGACCAAAGGCCTAACGCTTGCTTAAGGGCTCTGTAAAACGCTTTTTTACCTTGGCCCTCGAATGCCGCCAACTCAGGAAATTGATTACGCAGAGCTGAATTAAGCGCATAAAAATCGTACTCATTTAGGCCTGCATGATGTTGCAGAGGAAGGGCAGAGCCCAAACCTTTAAAAATAGCCTCGGCAGTTTGACGGTGGCGTACCTGTGTGCCCAATAACACTTGATCAAAACTGATGCCTCGTTCGGCGAAATACTGACCCAGCCAATACGCTTGCTGCTCTCCTAATAAAGAAAGCTGGTCATAATTGTCGGCACCGAAACTCGCCTGCCCATGTCGAACCAGATAGAATTCTGCCATAGCGGACCTCAAATATTTGATTATGTGAGGTTATCCTCCGCCTAGACATATTGGAAATTTATTATGTAAATGCTAACCTATTCACAATGTGAATGTCTAAGCTCTCAAGGAAACCATATGCAGCTAAGAAACATGGACCTGAATTTGTTTGTCGTTTTTGACGCCATTTACACTGAACGCAACCTGACACGAGCCGCAGAGGTCCTATGCATAACACAACCAGCGGTCAGCAATGCATTGGCTAGGTTGCGTAAAACTTTTGACAACCCTCTGTTTGTGCGCACGCCTCAAGCTATGGTGCCTACGCCCGTCGCTGACAACATCATCGTCCGTGTTCGCGAAGCCCTGCAGCTATTAAACGCCAGTGTTCAGGAAGGCGAAATGTTCCAACCAACCACAGCACAAAAGGCGTTCCGGGTTAGCATGAGCGACCTACCAGAAGCGTTGTTATTGCCCGCACTACAACAAGATTTACAACTCAACTCCTCTGGAATTCAACTCGAAAGCTATTATTCTAGCCGCCAGGAAGCGCCTAAGGAGCTTGCTGCAGGGACGTTAGATCTGGCTATCGACGTACCATTGCTCAATGACCCACAACTGTGCCACAGGCCTCTAATCAAGGACCGGTACGTGTGCATGCTCCGCAAGGGGCACCCCGCCTGTGACGATGAGCTGGATTTGAACAGCTACCTAGGGCTAAGCCACATTCATATTTCCAGCCGCAAAAAAGGTATTGGCCATACCGACGCCGCACTCAACGCCCTAGGCATCACACGCAACATCCAACTTAGGGTGCAGCATTACATGGTTGCACCTCTGGTGGCCATGCAAACGGACTTAGCCTTAACCGTGCCCCTGCGCCTAGCACAACAATATGATGCCAAAATACTTGCACTACCATTTCAGCTACAGCCATTAGAATTGTATTTATACTGGCACAAAAGTGCCGACCAAGACCAAGCAAACCTGTGGCTACGCGAACGATTGTTACATATTAATGGGCAACAACATCTTGATGATGCAGTAACATCATAAGACCAACGTTGCATCCACAGGCCTAATCTATTAGATTTATCAATGACAATAGCAACCGCTGCTCTAAACACCAGCCGAGCAAAGACCTTATCGCAGCACTATCACAGTACTATGACACAACTTACTGACACCAATGCAGACACCCAAGACGGCTTACAAACTCTATTTAAGAATTTGCCTGGCATGGCCTATCGCTGCCTAAATTTAGACCACTGGCCAATGAGCTTTGTAAGTGAAGGCTGTGAGGCATTATGTGGCTATAAAAGCCAAGAGCTAGAAAGCCAACAAGTGTTGTGGGGTGACTTTACCCATCGTCACGACGTTGCTGAAGTGGACCGGCAAGTGAAGGCAGCCGCCAGCTTAGGCCAACCATTCGAGGTGGAGTACCGCATTGTGCCCCGTACAGGGCCCCACAAATGGGTATGGGAGCGGGGCAGAGTAGTAGATTGGCTGGCTGATGGCACTGCGGTATTAGAGGGTTTTATTACCGACATCACTAGCTTGCGCGACGCTCAGCGTATGGTGAGCGAGCAGCGTGAACAATTAGCCCACGTTGAGCGGCTCAACACCCTAGGTGAAATGACCGCCGCCATTGCCCACGAGCTTAACCAGCCACTGACCGCCATCGCTATGTATAGCAAATCGGCCAAGCTGCTAACCCAACAAGGCCAACAGGAGCAGCTAACGCAGGTATTAGACAAGCTGGCGCAACAATCATTGCGAGCCGGGGCGGTGATTGAACGCATGCAAACCATGAGTTACCAAACCAGCCATCAACAAGATCAAGTAGATCCT